>JAEEGL015473125.1_pt1 | contig 19779 bp, 17 predicted proteins | sample 9134231 | NCBI WGS metagenome assembly JAEEGL01 (sample SAMN16246548, study PRJNA631951) | gut metagenome | biome: gut microbiome; feature: rumen; material: fiber-attached | host: Bos | place: Iran: Karaj | collected 2018-10 | reverse complement strand
TTGTATATCTTTTTACTTTTCCTCCATCTAATAAGTATTGTTGCCTAGCAGTTTTTGCTACTGTATTTACTTCATTACTAAATGAATCTATTCTTGCTTTACTATACATTTTTAATACTGCAGGTAATGCCATTATTACTAATATTGCTAAAATGGCTATTACTGCTAAAAGTTCTACTAATGTAAATCCCTTATTCTTCATATAATCACCTAGTGTAATTATATTTCAAACCTTTAAATATTTCAATAATATTAATAAAACAATAATTATTATTAATAACCATATAATCCATTTATGAATTAATATTGAGTCTCTAATAACGTTAAAATGAGAATTTTTATTATTATCTTCATATATAGTTTTAATTTTTATAGTATGTATTTTAATTTTATTTTTAGCAAGGTTATCCAAAAAATTCATTTCATAATCATATCTACTACCATTTGTGTTTAATGCTAAATCTTTATATTTTATATTTATTCCTCTTAAACCAGTTTGAGTATCTTTTAACTTGATTCCGGTTTTTACTTTAAATACTATAGAAGATATTTTATTTCCAAATTTACTTCTTAATGGAACACTCTTTAAGTTAAAATTTCTAATTCCTAAAACAATATCATATTTTTTTAATTCATTTGATATTTTTATTACATCTTCTACACTATGTTGACCATCACTATCAACTGTAATAAAAGCATCAGTATTTTCTAATGTTTTAATTGCTGTTTTTATTGATTCTCCCTTACCCAAATTAATATCATGCTTTAATAATTTTACTTCTTTAGGTAAAACTTTATATATTGCATTATATTCTTCTTCACTTCCATCATTAACAACAATGATATCTTTAAATCCATTATTTAATAATTCTCTTACTAATTCTAATAATTTATTGTTTGGATTTAAACTAGGAATAATAATTGTATAATTCATTTCATCTTTCATAATTAAATTATAACATAAAAAGTAAATTATAAATTGTTTTTTAAATATTTTAAAAGCCTAACTAAATGTTAGGCAATCAAAGCAAGTAACATAGACGATTAAAAGTCAGTTGTTTCTTAATTATTTTTTGACATTAATGTAAATTCTTATAATAAATTTACATCTTCTTCTTGCAAGTATTCTGCTTCACAAGTAAGATTAATTTTTAATCCTTTTAATGTCTTTTTATCACCATTATCAACTATGTAGGTTGCATGTGCATCAGAATCTTTTAATTTACTTAAACAAGATAATGCTTTTTCAGTCATAGCATTTGTTGCAGAGCAAATACTTAGAGCAGTTAAAACTTCAGGAAGAGTTAGTCTACTTCCATTATTTAAATCACTTTTTAACTTTAACATTGGATCTAATACTTTTGGAGATAACATATTAATATCATCTGGTATCTTACTTAAATATTTAATAGCATTTAATATTACACTACTTGCTGGAGTTAAAATATCTGTTTGTTTACCAGTAAGTATTTTTTTACCTATTTTTAATGATATTACTGGAGCATGAACTTTATCTCTTTTTTCAAGTGCAGGTTTAATTACATCTAAATAATCTTCATCAATACCTACTTCATTCATCAAAAGTTTTACTTTTTCACATGTATCAGCATCCGTAAGTCCGAGTTTATAATTATTTGTTTCTTGAAAATATCTTCTAACAATTTCTTTTTTTGCTGCTTCTTCTACTATATCATTATCTACTATACAACTTCCAATAACATTTACACCCATATCTGTTGGTGATTTATAAATCTCTTTCCCTGTAACTTTAAATAATATGTTTCTAAGTATTGGAAATGTTTCTATATCTCTATTATAATTAACAGCTGTAATACCATATGCTTCTAGATGAAATGGATCAATCATATTTACATCTTTTAAATCGGCAGTAGCAGCTTCATATGCAAGATTGACAGGATGCTTTAATGGTAAATCCCATACTGGAAATGTTTCAAACTTTGCATAACCGGCATTAACTCCTCTTAAATGCTCATGATAAATTTGGGATAAACATGTTGCTAATTTACCACTTCCTGGTCCAGGTGCATTAACTAATATCAATGGCTTAGAAGTTTCAATATATGGATTAGCTCCATATCCTTCTTTACTTACTATTGTATCTACATCTGTAGGATATCCCTTCGTAAAAGTATGTATATAAGTTTTAATTCCATTTCTATTTAATTTTTTAATAAATTTATCGACTATTGGTTGATTTTCATATAATGTTATTACTACTGAATTTACAGTAAAACCCATTTTTTTAGAATTATTAATCAATTTTAAAACTTCAGTATCATATGTTATACCATATTCACCACGTGTTTTATTTTTCTCTATAGCCCCAGCACTAATACAAAAAATTATTTCCAAATCATCTTTTAATTCTTTAAACATATTAATTTTTGCATCACTTTTAAAACCTGGTAACACTCTAGCGGCATGTGAATCATCAAATAATTTACCACCCACTTCTAGATATAATTTGTCAAAAAGACCAAACCTCTCCCTAATTTTAGCACTTTGTATTTTAACATACTTAGCGTTATCGAATCCTTTCTTCATATTTTTCCTCACCTATAATAAATTATATCAATAACTTACTTTTATCAACAAGCGAACAAAAAGTATTTTTTAATAATTTTATTAAATTTTACATTTTTAAGTGTAAATAAAAAGATATAGAAAACTATATCTTAATCTATTTCAGTTGAATACCAATAGTATTTTCCATCAATTCCTTTTTTAAATGTATGTTTATAAGTATTAATTTTATTTTTATATTTCTTAAATACATATTCAGAATTAATTTCTATATTAACAGTTTCATATTCATTTGTATCCTTTGAAATAATTAAATCATCATATTTTTTATTTTCATCAATTTTTTCATAATCATCATAATAAACTAATGCATCACTTTCTTGTGGATATTCATTAGAAATTTGACTACTACAAACAAAACCCATATCATAAATACAATAGAATGCTTTATCATAAATATATATATTATTTTCATCTTCTTTAGATTTTATAAACTTTCTTATAATTTCTCTAGCTCCTCCACTTTTAGAAGCATGGCCAACATAATATACTTGTTCATATGGATCATATATATATTCACCTGTATTATAACCATTAACTACGCCATTATAATTAGCTGTTAAAGTGAAAGTTTTACTAGTATTAAATTTATTTTTAATATATTCATCTAATAAATTTTTATTAATAGATGATGGCATCATACCTGCACACCATTCGCTCCCTTTTTCTTCTCCGGCACATTCAATTATTCCATTCATCCAAACATTATTTTCTGTTATATAATCTTCTAAAGCATACGTTAGTATTTCTTCAGTAGAAATATTATCTATGCTAACATCTTTATTTAAATAAAATCCATATTCTTTACTACCTGTAAGTAAAACATCATATAGTTCAGGATATTTATTTTCCATTTCTCCACCGCTTAATTTAAAATATATAGTTAAACATATAATAAATAATAGAACCATTCCAACAGAAATTGCTATTAAAAATTTTTTATTATTTTCCATATTACACCTCATTATAATTGTATCATTCTATAGAAAACTGGTCAACAAATAAAAAGATATAGATAAATCTATATCTTAAATTCTTCAAAGAAATCACTCATAGTAAGTTGTTGTTCTTTAGGTTTTTCTTCTTTTATTTCGGTTTTAGATTCCGTATTTTCTTCTACTGAATCATTTATTTCATTTAAAATCAATGATTTAATATCTTTTAATTTAGATACAACAAATATATCATCAACATTCTTTTTAGTATATGTACTTCCAACACTTGCATTGTCCATTATATTAATATCACTTGATTTGATATAACCAATAGAACCATCTAATATTCCAAATATTGATTTACTATTTGTATTAAAACATTTAGAAATGTTATATTTTTTAGATTTTGGACTTTTAATTATTAATGAACCTTTTTTAGCTCTTGATGTTAGTGAAATATCATCCACCTTTATCCTTTTGGCAGTATTTTTATCAGTAAATATACTTATATATTCTTTATCACTATTAATTACAAACGATGATATGACGTAATCTTTATCACTTAACTTAATTGATTTAACGCCACTTGTTCTAAGTCCTACCAAAGGTATTTCATTAATATTATATTTAAGTGCATATCCATCCTTTGTAACAGCAAGTACTTTATCACCTAAGCATACACTAACATTTAATAATTCATCACCATCTTTTAACTTGAACATAGATATTGGTTTAGAATAACGAGATACTTCAAAATCTTTTAATTCCATTCTTTTAACCATTCCATATTTAGTAAATGCTGTTAAAATTGTTTTATCAAATTTATGTACTCCAATGCTTCTAACAATCTTTTCGCCATCACTAACTTTAATATAATTTGATATATGATTTCCTATATCTTTATACTTAAATTCATTTATATCACGAACTGGTAAATACAAATAATTACCTAAGTTAGTAAATAACAATATTGTATCTATATTATTAATTTTATACAATCCTTCGATATAGTCTCCTTCTTTAACAGTAGGATATTCTTCTTTATTTGATTCAAATGCTTTTAGTGAATGCTTTTTAACATATCCAGCATTAGAAATACAAACTATAAAATCTTCTTTACTTACCATATCAAGTTCATCTATTCTTATTTCTGTAATTTCATCAATTATTTCAGTTTTTCTCGGAATATTATAATTTTTCTTAATATCTCGAAGTTCATTTTTCATTACATTTTTAAGTTCATTTTCATCTTCTAATATATGTTCACATTCTTTTATTAATTCTTGTAATGTTTTACTTCTTTCTTCTAATGTTACTATATCAGTATTTGTTAATTTATATAATTGTAACATTACAATTGCTTCAGCTTGTTCTTCTGTAAATTTATATTTATCTACTAAATTATATTTAGCATCTATTTTATTTTTACTAGCACGAATTGTTTTAATAACTTCATCTAAAATAGATATTGCTTTAATTAAACCTGAAACAATATTATATTCTTTTTTATAAGCTGCTAGATTAAATTCAGTTCTTTTAGTAATAACTTCTTTAAAATGATCTATATATGCATCAAGTATTTGTATAATTCCTAATGTCTTTGGAGTTCTATTAACAATAGCAACCATGTTATAATTGTATGATACTTGTAAATCAGTATTTTTTAATAAATAATTTAATACAAATTCCTTGTTAGCACCACTTTTTAAATCAATTGCTATTCTAAGACCTTCTCTATCAGTTTCATCTCTTACTTCGCTAATACCATCTATTTTTTTATCTATTCTAAGTGAATCTATTTTTTGGACTAACAACGCTTTATTAACTTCAAAAGGTATTTCACTTATTATTATTTGTTCTTTACCTTTTTCTTTTTTAAATTCAGTTTTACTTTTTACTATTACTTTACCACGACCAGTTGTAAAAGCATCTAGTATTCCTTGCCTTCCTTCAACTACGCCACCTGTTGGAAAATCCGGACCTTTAACTATATCTAATATTGTATCCAATCTACAATTAGGTGAATCTATTCTTTTAATAGTTGCATCCACAATTTCACCTAAATTATGAGGAGGAATATTTGTTGCATATCCTGCTGAAATTCCATTAGTTCCATTAACTAATAGATTAGGAAACTTAGCGGGTAAAACAGTAGGCTCTAAAAACCTATCATCAAAATTTGGAGCCCATTTTACAGTATCTTTATCCAAATCACATAATAATTCTCCACTTATTTTGGCAAGCCTAGCTTCAGTATAACGGTATGCTGCTGCAGAGTCACCATCAATTGACCCATTATTACCTTGAATATCAACAAGTATAGCATTTTGTTTCCACCACTGACTCATACGAACCATGGCATCATATACACTGGAATCACCATGTGGATGGAACTTTCCTAGAACATCTCCTACGGTTGCGGCACATTTTATATATCCTTTATCCCAGGTATTATTTGCTTTATACATAGCATATAATATTCTTCTTTGAACTGGCTTTAAACCATCTCTAACATCAGGGATTGCTCTATCTAAAATAATTTCTTTAGCATAAGAACCAAATCTATCCCCCATAATTTCTTCTAAAGCATAATCTTGAATTCTTTTTAATATATCATTTGTATTTTTCATGTTTTTCACCCCTAGCTCCTATAGTCGTCTTCCATGGTGAATTCAACATTCTCATTTATCCATTCTTTTCTAGGTTCAACTTTGTCACCCATTAATACATTTACTCTTTTTTCAGCTAAAGCAGCATCAATTATATTTACTCTAATTAAACTTCTAGAATCTGGATTCATTGTAGTTTCCCATAGTTGATCAGCATTCATTTCACCAAGACCTTTATATCTTTGAATATTACATTTTCCACCATTTTGATTTTTTAATTCATTTAATTCATCGTCAGTATATGCATAAAATTTTCTACCCTTACCATAATCTAATTTATAAAGTGGTGGAAGAGCAATATAAAGCTTACCATTTTCGATTAATGGTCTCATATAATGATAAAAGAATGTTAACAATAATATTTGAATATGTGCTCCATCAACATCAGCATCGGTCATAATTATAACTTTATCATAATTTGATTCACCAACATCAAAACTTTGACCTACTCCAGCACCAATAGTATAAATAAGTGTATTTAATTCCTCATTTTTATATACTTCATCCATAGTAGCTTTACTAGTATTTAACACTTTGCCTCTGAGTGGAAGAATTGCTTGAAATTTTCTATCTCTACCACTTTTAGCAGATCCACCAGCACTATCTCCTTCGACTATAAACAATTCATTTATTTTAGGATTCTTACTTTGAGCTGGTGCTAATTTACCCGATAAATTCTTTTCAACTTTAGATTTATTTTTTCCATTCCTAATATCAGCTCTTGCTTTTCTAGCTGCTTCACGGGCAAGTTTACTCTTTAATGCTTTATCCATTATAGTGGTAGCAGTTTCTTTATTCTCTTCTAAATAATAACTTAATTTTTCATAAACTAAACTCTCAACTGTAGTTTTAGCTTGAGGAGTTCCTAATTTACCCTTTGTTTGACCTTCAAATTGTAAAAGTGATTCTGGTATTTTTAAACTTATAATCGCACTTAAACCTTCTCTTACATCACTACCATCTAAAGTATCACTACCTTTTAATAAATTATTCTTTTTAACATATTCATTAAATGCTTTTGTAAGTCCTGTTTTAAACCCAACTTCATGACTTCCTCCATCAACTGTTTTAACATTATTTACAAAAGACATAATATTTTCATTATAAGTATCTGTATACTGCATCGCTATATCTACTAAAATACCATTTTTTTCTCCACTAAAACTTATAATTTTATGAACAGGATTTTTCCCATCATTAATATACTCAATAAATGAAACAAGACCATTTTCATAGACAAATACACTTTTTTTATCATCTTCTTCATCTAATACTTCCATAGTTAATCCATTTATTAAAAACGCACTTTCTTGCATTCTTTCACATATTGTAGTATAGCTAAATCTTGCATTACCAAATATTTCTGGATCAGGATAAAATTCAACTGTTGTACCAGTTGATCTCGTAGTACCTATTTGTTTTAATGGACTATCAACTTTCCCACCATCTTTAAAAGTGATTTCACTTATTTTACCTTCCCTATAGATAGTTACCTTCATCCATTTGGACAAAGCATTTACAACTGATGAACCAACTCCGTGAAGTCCACCAGATACTTTATATCCATCATTTTCAAATTTACCGCCGGCATGTAAAACAGTATATATTACTTCAGGTGTTGATTTCCCAGAAGCATGTTTTCCTATAGGGACACCACGTCCCTCATCACTTACTTTTACACTACCTTCTTTAGTTAAAGTTACAACTATTTTATTACCATAGCCATTAATGGCTTCATCTATAGCATTATCAACGATTTCCCATATTAAATGATGTAATCCTCTTTTATCTGTAGAACCAATATACATACCAGGTCTTTTTCTAACTGCTTCTAAACCTTCCAATATTTTAATTGATTTTTCATTATATTCAGTCATATCTATCCTATCTCCATAATTAATTATACAAAAATAAATAAAAAGTGTAAACATTCACTTTACACTTTTAAAGGTCAACATATTCAATATTATCGTCTTTTTTTGGTTTTTCTTCTTTTATTTCTTTCATATCAAATTGTGTTTTTTCGCTTTGATCATTTTTATTACTAACTTCATTTACCTTACTATTTATATCTGCTGTTTTTAATTTTTCAACACCAATTAAATCAATTCTAACTGCTTTATAAGGTTCAATTGTTTTATCAACTACTGTTTGTTCTTTGAATATTGAATCAACTTGTGGTTCTTCTACTACCGGTTCTGTATTTAATTGTTGAATTTCTTTTTCAGTCATTAAATTTAAATCTTTTTTTCGTGTATTATCCAACATTTTAAAATATTCTTGATCATTTAATTTATATTGTTTATTTCCAAGCGATAATATAGGATAACATATAACTGGAAAAATTGCTAAACCCAACTTAAAGAATCCATTACATCCAAAAACTGATCCGAGTTTAAAAAACATTATCATAAGTGCTATAATGTTTAATCCTGGAACAAAAAATAATATACCTAAAAATATTGATAATTCCGTTATTTCTAATAATGTAAATAAATTAACTATTGGATAGTATACTGTTACTGGCTTTTTAGAAGCCTTTTTGAAAATATTAGCTCCTCCAATCATTAGCAATATAGATGCACCTAATGTTGAAGATAATAAAATTAATAATATTTCTGCAAGAATATTTAACGTAGATGCTTCCATATCTCTCACTCCTTATTATTCTCTTTAATCATACTATAATTTTTTTCTTTTTTCAATATTTTAGTATTTTTTTAAAAAAATTGTTGCAATTTAAGGCAAAATAGTATAGAATTAAGTAGTCAATGCAGAAAACTGCGTAATATGGGCTTGTAGCTCAGCTGGTTAGAGTGTTCGTCTGATAAGCGAAAGGTCGATGGTTCAAGTCCATCCAGGCCCACCATATTTTATGGCCCGTTGGTGAAACGGTTAACACACACGCCTTTCACGCGTGCATTTATGGGTTCAAATCCCGTACGGGTCACCATTTGATATTAACTAACGAAAGTTAGTTTTTTATTTTATATAAAAAATCTCTAGAAAACTAGAGATTATATTTTATCAATTTTATCTACCATATCATTTATTAACACTTTTTCTTGATTTCCTGTTTCCATATTTTTAATCATTACAGAAGCTTCTTTCAATTCATCTTCTCCTATAATAATTACTTTTTTTATTTTTTCCCTATTAGCAATATTCATTGCTTTTTTTAATTTAATACTATTTAATTCTGTTAATACTTTATATCCTGCTTTTCTTAAAATATCAGATATCTTAAATAAATTATAATCATTACTAAATGCATATACATATACATCATATTTATTTAAATTATCTTTCTCTTTATCTTTTAATAATTCATATATTGGTTCTAATCCAAATGAACATCCAATTGCAGGATAAACATTACCATCATTTAAGAAGTTAGTAATAATTTTATCATATCTTCCACCACCGCCTAAAGCTGATTTAAAATTAAGAGATGAGTCAAACACTTCCCAAACAGTTCCTGTATATATTTCTAATCCTCTTGCTAAAAAGGGTGTAAATATACATAATTCATTTAATTCTAGATCATTAATTAATTTAGTTAACTCATTTAATTCATATAAACCTTCTCTTAAGTTATCATTTAAATTATTTAATAAAGCATTAATTTCCTCCAATGACTTATCAAAATAATTAAATACTTTATCAATAATATCTTTAGAAGTATGATTTAATAATTCTTTTTCAATATCTTGTCTGCTTATTTTATCTAATTTATCAACAGATAAAATAAATGAACTTATATTTTCTTTTGATACTCCACAATATTCAAGAAGACCACTTAAGAATTTTCTGTTGTTATATCTTATTTCAACTTTAATATCTAGTTTTTCAAATACATCTCTCATCATCATAAAATATTCAATTTCAGCATATGGGCTTTCAGTTCCGCAAGCATCCACATCACATTGATAAAACTCGCGAGCACGTCCAAGTTTAACTGGACCATCTCTAAACACTTTACCTATTTCATATCGCTTAAATGGTAATATTAATCCTTTATTCATTCCAATAACTTTTGAAAATGGTACTGTTAAATCATATCTAAGACCTATTTCTCTTGAACCTTGATCAGTTAACTTATATACTTCCTTTAATATTTCAGCACCGCCTGCATACTTACTAGCAAGTAAATCATAATAGCATAGTATTGGTGTTTCTAAAGGCAAAAAACCATAAGATTCAAAACTATTTTTTAATATATTTATAATCTTATTTCTAATAATTTGATCTTCTGGTAAAAAATCACTTGTCCCTTTTAAATTCATTAATTTAAATTCATCTTTCATTATCTACCTCTTCCCTCACTTCTTATTCCATCATATATTGCATTTTGAACATAACTTGTAAACATTTTGTTATTATAATTCTTTTTAAACTCATCTTCAATCATAATTAACTTAGTTAATAAAGACTTATATTCAGATGCATTCATATATTCTTTATATTTATTAATAATTATACCCTTCAATCTATTCATTTCATCTAATACCATTCCAACATCTTCATCAGTAGTACCATCATCATTGATAATTCTCATCATAAAATTAATTACTTTATCTATTTTTTTATTTATTCTTTGCTTTATATATGATTCACGTAATTTATTATCAATAAGTTTTACCTTTCTAGCTTTAATATTTAAATCTTTAACGTTATTAATTGGTTCAACATCTAAGCCATCCATCTTAACACTATAATACATTAATTTCATTTTTTCATTATTTTTATCAATTACGTATTTCATATATAAAAACCCTCCTATAACAAATCATCCCTATATTCTTTTGTTATTCTTTTTCTTTCATTATCTCTATATTCATTTATCAATTTATGGTTTCCATTTACAAGAACATCAGGAACCACCATACCTCGGAAATCCCTCGGTTTAGTATATACTGGATAATCAAGTAAATTATCATTAAAACTTTCGGTTTCTAAACTTTCTTTTGTAATAACACCATCTATAAGTCTCACAACTGAATCAGTTATCATCATAGATGGGAGTTCACCACCTGTTAATATAAAATCTCCTATAGAGATAAGTTCATCTGCTAAAGTATATATTCTTTCATCAAACCCTTCATAATGGCCACATATTATGATTAAATGTTTTTTTTCTTTTAATTCATAAGCTTTTTTTTCATTATATGTTTTACCACGTGGAGTTAATAATATTACACATGAGTCATCATCTTTAACACTTTCAACAGCATTAAAAACAGGTTCACACATCATAATCATACCGCCACCACCACCAAATTGATAATCATCAACTTGATTGTTTTTATATGGAGTATAATCTCTAATATCTATTATATTTATTTTTACTCTATCTTTCTCAATTGCCCTTTTAATAATACTTTCAGTTAAAAAACCATCAAACATATTTGGAAATAATGTTAATATATCAATTCTCATAAAAACACTCCTATGTCATGAAAATATATTCTTTTATTTATTTTATCATATTTTGTAATAAAATCATTATTATATGGAATATATTTATTATTTACTTTAATTAATTTATTTCCATTATTATTTCTATACTCCATTATTTTACCAATCAATTTATCTTCATTATATACTTCATAATTTATTAAATCACTTATAAGTATCTCATCGTCTTTTAATTTCAAACTATCTTCATCAATATAAACATTGCATCCTTTATATTTAAGTACATCATTTATATAATCAATTCCGCAAAATTTAATCATATCAAATTGCTTATGGACTCTATAACTCTCTATTTTAAGTTCATCTTTAGAAGAACCAATATATAATAAATTATCTTTTTTAAAAACTCGCTCTTTATATTCAAATGAACTAATTAATCTTACTTCACCCTTTAAGGCATGAGTGTTAACTATTTTACCAACATATATATATTTCATAAATTCTCCTTATACATATGATATAAAACTATACCAGTTGACACTCCAACATTAAGACTTTCACAAGATGAATTCATTTTTATTTTTATAAGTTTATCACATTTATTTAATATATTTTCTGATACACCGTTTCCCTCATTACCAAATACTATAGCATATTTATCGCTAATATCTAGATCTTCAAGAGATTTGCTAGTAAGTAGCGATGTTCCTATTAAAGGAATACATTTAGATTTAATTTCTTCTATTACTTTATCCAAATCATCAACAATAATATTAGTATTAAATATCATTCCACCAGTACTTCTTAATACCTTTTCATTATATGGATTTACGCTATCTTTTGAAAATATGATAGTATCAACATCAAAAGCAACACAATTTCTAATAATAGTTCCAGCATTACCCGGATCTTGAACACCATCAAGTATAACAATTTTATTACCTATTTTATTATCATTTTTAATCTTAGATATACCAATTAATCTAGGAGTACTTTTTAAGTCACTTATGCTTTTCATAACATCTAAAGTTACATTATCATATTTAAAATTATAATTACATTCGTATCCATCAAGAACATATAATTCAATTAATAGATTGTTTTTTAAAGCCTCTTCAATTAAATTTTCACCTTCAATAACAAATAATCCTTTTTCACGAGAATATTTACTATTAAGAAGTTTACGAATCTCTTTAATTCTATTGTTGTCTTTAGACGTTATTAACATATTATTCCTCCTTTAATACTTTTTTAGCCAATTTATAGTCAGGTTTATATTTTCTTACGTAATCCCAAAATTTTTTTGAATGATTAAATTCTAAAAAATGGCAAAGTTCATGTATTATTACATAATCTATTTCATTAATACTATATTTTATTAATTCAGAATTTAATTTTATTAATTTATTTCTTTTATTACAATATCCCCATTTTCTTCTCATTTTGCCTATTAAAACTTGCGGATAAGGAATATCTTCCTCAAATAGATTATAACATATTTTTACCCTATCATTAAATACTCTATTACATTCATTTTTTAAGAATGTTTTTAAATATGTTTTATTCTTAACAAACACTTGATCATTAATAAATTCTATTTTAGATATTGTATTTAAAACTATTACATCATATTTATTACCCAAATAATAAAAACATTCTTCTTTTTCTTTCTTCTTTTGTATATTATCATCCATCTTAATAATTGATGAAATGTTTTTTTCTATAAATGATTTTATTAAATATTTAGGCGTTAAATAATTACATGTTATATAGATTCCATCCTCTTTAACTCTTAAATACATATTTTTATTATTTTTACGAGTAATATTTACATTGTAAGGTTTTCCATTAATCTCAATCTGCATAATAACCACTAAAAATATTATAACATAAAAATAAACTTGATTTCTCAAGTTTATTTTGTTTTCTTATTCTATTATTGTTGCATCTTCAAGATAAGAAGTATCAATTATTACAACTGGTCTAATTCCGTTTGATCCAGTTCCAGCAAAGTTTAGGTGTTCAAATTCTCCATAATTATCTATTCCCCAAATCTCACGTTCATTAATAGCAGAACCAGTCCAATAATAATTAGTACCAATGCTTGCTATCATTTGAGGATCATTTAATGCAGATGCTTCTTCATAAGTAATTGCTCTACCACTTAAAGGGATATTAGTATCAGTACTCAATTTTGTAACATAACTATTTATAAGCGCATATAAGTTACTACTATTATCATAAACATATGGATAAGGATTACTAGAATAATTTCCACTTCCGGCTTCATAATACCAATAATTTTCTTCAGCAAAGGCAACTGTTGTTGCATTTATTCCACTTTGACTGTTTGTAGTTGTATTAATATTTGAACTAGGCAAAAGAGTTGTTGTGCTTTGAGTTGTAGCAATTACAAAAAACTCTTCATCATCAATTCTAACAATATCACCAACTGATATTCTACCTGCTACTGCTGGACTTATAAATATTTCTTCATGATCAGGATTAGATTCTCCATTTCCGCTTGAACCCATACAATTATCAATTCCAGTTATTGTATCTTCTCCAGTAATTACATTGATTTTATTTGATGTAATATCACTTTTACTAATTTGGGAATTAGATTCAAAATAATATTTTCCATTTGAAACATACATTTTTTCTATTTCACCATCTGCTCCAACTACAACACAATATTTAAAACTGGATTTTGTATTTATATCAAGTTGTGTTGCATCACTAGCATAAACTGTATTTAAGCCATCATATGAATCTAATACGGACTGATTTTGAGCAGCCATAAATACATTTCTAACCTCATTTTCAAAAACATCCTTATTTGATTTATTAAATGTTCCAATTATATTTGGTAAAACCAAAATAACCAAAATTGCTAAAATTGCTATTACTGCTAACAATTCTACTAATGTAAATCCTTTCTTTTTCATATGTATCCTCCTCTACTATAATTAATTATACAATATTAAATTATTTTTTACAAACAAAAAAGAACCATATGGTTCTTAAAAATCTCTATTTCTTAGAAATGCTGGCATTTCTAATTCCTCATCATCTTCTTGTACTTCCTCAACTGGTTTCTTTTCACCTTCAATTGATCTATATAAAGGCTCAGTTGAATCTTCAAATCCAGTTGCAATTACAGTTACAACAATCTCATCTGTTAATGCTTCATTAATAACAGCTCCAAATATAATGTTTACATCTGTGTTAGCAACAGCTCTTACAACTTCAACTGCATCTTCAGCTTCAAATAATGTCATTGAATTACCACCGGTAATATTAACAATACAATCTGTTGCTCCATTTATAGTTTGTTCTAAAAGCGGACTATTAACAGCTTGTTTAGCAGCTTCAACTGCTCTATTATCGCCAAACCCAACACCAATACCAATTAAAGCATCTCCTCTATCTTCCATAATAGTTCTAACATCAGCAAAGTCTAAATTTACAAGTCCTGGAACACTAATCAAATCAGAAATTGATTGAACTCCTAATCTTAAAACATTATCAACTTCTTTAAATGCTGCATTTAATGGTGTAGATCTATCAATTAAATCTCTTAATCTATCATTTGGAATTACAACTATAGTATCAACATGCTTTCTAAGTTCATCTAAACCAACTAAAGCATAATCCATTCTCTTTTTACCTTCGAATTTAAATGGCTTTGTAACTATTGCAACTGTTAAGCAACCTAAATTCTGAGCAATTTCAGCAACTACAGGGGCAGCTCCTGTACCAGTTCCTCCTCCAAGACCACAAGTTACAAAAACCATATCTGCTCCGCGTAAAGCATCTTCTATTTCCTCTTTTGTTTCAAGTGCAGCTTCACGTCCAACTTCAGGTTTTGTTCCTGCTCCTCTTCCTTTAGTAATTGTTTTTCCAAGTTGAATTTTGTGCTCAGCATTTGAAGCATTCAATACCTGTTGATCTGTATTAGCAACAATGAATTCAACACCACGAAGACCAGAATCAATCATTCTGTTAACAGCATTACATCCACCGCCACCAATACCAATTACTTTAATATCAGCTATTTGATCCATTTCTAACTTATTATTCATAGTTCACTCCTTAATTATTGAAAAAATATCCGTATATTTTTCCAAGTATACTATTATTAGTTTTTTTAATATTTATAAGTTCTTCTTGTTTATCAGAAGAAACTGTATAAGCGAGTTTATTTCTGAAAGACAATTTATCATGATAATATTTTATTAAACCCAAAGCACTTGAATATTTATTATGCCTACATCCTATCTCATGAACTTTAAATCTTTCCATTTCTTTACCAAATGATTCATCTACTACTAAATTGAAATCATTTAGTTCAGTTATTCCCCCTGTAAATATTATATAACTAATTTCTAATTTTGTTAAGAGATTTATTTGTTTTTTAGAAAGTTCTAATATTTCCTTAATTCTAGAACAAATGATCTCACTTATTTCATATTGATTTATTTTAATATTTTCATTCTTATTATTGACAACATCTTCACTCCATGAAGTGGATGCATTTCTCTTACTAGCAAGTGCAAATTTTTCTTTTAAATCTTTTGCTTTACTTCTAGGAATATCATATATATAGCAGATATCTCTATCTATATTTCTGCTACCTATTTCAATATTTTCTGTTTCTATCAATATACCTTTTTTAAAAATACTAACCTCTGTTTTTTCATCACCAATATTTATAATGGCAGTATTTTTTTTGTCTAAGGTTGGATTTTTAAATTCATAATAATCTCCTACACTACCAAAATTTATATCAACTACTCCTACTCCTATATTTTCAAGTAAGGAAATAGAATTATAAACATTTTTCTTAGGAACTAAACTCATAACTGCCTTGCATTTTAACGTTGTTGTTTCCATTCCTCTTGGATTATGTACTTTTTTATTATTATCTAGTGTCCAATCAACAGGCATAATACTTACAAATTCTTTGTTACTAGGTATTTTATTATAGACACATGATTGTAGTGCATTAATAATATCTTCACTTGTTACTGTTTTACTATCATTTGTAACATCACAAGAGCCTTCTACTAAAGAAAACTCAGCATAGTATGAAGGAATTGTTAAAATAACTTTATCTATATTTATATTTAATATCTCGCCACATCTAGAGAATGCTTCTTTTAAAGAAATCATTGCTTCCTCAGAATCAACTATCATGCCTTTTTTTATACCCTTTGATTTTACTTCAGATACACCAAGAATGTGAACTTCATCTTTATAAACTTCACCAACAATTAATTTAACAGTTGAACTACCAATATCTAAACTTGATATGATTTCTTTCATGTATCCTCCTAATTTAATAACATTATATCAAACTTTATTTAAAATTTAAACAACATATTATCTCATTCTAAAATGATTATAACATAATTATTAAAAATAAAAAAGTATCAGCATTCTGATACTATTTTGTTAAAGAAACAACTGATGTAGAAGAAGCCACTTTTAACAATTCCTCGTTAGTCAAATTTTCACTAATAATATAATAATCTTTACCATCCATAGTCCAATTTAAAGATGTCCCAGTTAAGTTTCCAAGTACATTTTCATAAAAAACAAGTTCTCCTGAAGTAGTAGTTATTTCAAATTCTTCAGGTGCCCTACTTGCTTCTTCTATTAATGTAAAACCTTTATCACCTGTAAATGTTAATATTACCCTTTCTGAATTCTCTGTTTTAATAGTTTCTTCATTTTTAAATAATGTACCTTCAGGTAAATACATTGGATAAACAATATCTGTTATTTTATTTACGTTACAACAATCATCGGATACAGTTGATTTAATATCGAATATTTCCTTGTCAAAATCTGGTTTTAAATTTATTGATGAAATATTCAATATGATATTTGCAATACCATCTTTATTATATACCTCTACTCTTCTAGGTAAATAATCTTGACCAAATGTTATCTTTTGACTTATTAATGAACTATTATTTGGATAATTAATGCTTGATGATAAATAGTAATTATCATCTTTAGATTCAAACACCACATTTGAATCATTTTCTAAGTCTCTAAGTAATGATGATAATATATATGCTTGGCTACTGTTATATGGCCATTCACTTTGAAATTTAAAACTTTTATTCAAATCTGGTGTAATTACATAAACACCATCTTCATTTTTAAGAATTATTTGTTCATGTCCATTATCCTTATTTACTAGAGTTGCTTTATAATAGTCTCCCTCCATATAATTCACAGTAACATCATAATGGTATAAATCTTCATTGCTAATAATATCCATTTGGCCAGTTAATTCATACTTATCCGTACTGATTTGTTTTTTATATTCTGATATTACTTTATTAGAATCAATTCTAGAACATCCAAATAATAAAAAACACATTGATAAAACTAAAAAAACTTTTTTAATACTTATTCCTCCTTTTAATTAATTATATTTATTAAATAATCATATATGATTATTTTTATGGTAATTTATGGATATTATTTTTATAAGTATAAATATAGCAATAAGGGTAAGAATAATAATAAAGGAGGAATAATGAATACACTGTATAAAATTGCATTAACTCTAGTAATAATAGGTGCCTTAAACTGGGGAATGATTGGTATATTCGATGTAAATTTAGTTTCCTTAATATTTGGTACTGATACCTTCATGACAAATCTTATATATGCTTTAGTGGGTATTTCTGGATTAATTGCATGTGGTATATTAATGCAACCATTAGATGAGCACAGTCGTACAAGAGTTTTAAATGAGCATAGATAATATAAATATATATGCTAGCATAAAAAAAGTCACTTTATTTAAAGTGACTTTTTTTATTATAATTATAAGCCTAAAGAAGCTTTATCAATCTTAAAGCCAGGGCTCATAGTTGATGATAAACTAACATTTTTAATAAATGTTCCTTTAACTCCATTTGGTTTGTTCTTAACTATTTCAGCAACTACTGCTCTTAAGTTTTCTTCTAATTTTGCTTCATCAAAAGATAACTTTCCAATAGATAAATGAACATTACCATATGAATCATTCTTATATTCAACCATACCTTTTTTAATATTAGATATAGCATCTTTAACATTAGTTGTAACTGTTCCCAATTTTGGATTTGGCATTAAACCTTTAGGACCCAAAACTTTACCTAATTTACCTAAAGCTGGCATCATTTCTGGAGTAGCAACAATAGTATCAAAATCAAACCAATTTTCTTTTTCAATTTTTTCTAATACATCTTCTGCTCCACAGTAGTCTGCTTCAGTAGCTTCAGTTGCTTTAGTTTTAGTAACAACTAACACTTTTTTAGTCTTTCCTGTTCCATTTGGAAGAACAAAACTACCTCTAATGTTCATATCAGTTTTTTTAGCATCTATGTTTAAATTTAATACTAGGTCAACTGATTCATCAAATTTTCTAGTTTTAAGACTCTTTAGAACCTTGATCGCCTCAGTAACATCATAACTTTTAGTTTTATCAACATTACCTAATGCTTCCACGTACATCTTACTATGTTTTCTCATATTTACCTCCTTATGTAGTGGTGTGGATTATCTTATATCTTACGAATTACTCTTCGCTTTCGTTATTTTCTTCTGTTTCTTCTTTAGCTTGTTCTGTTGATTCTACTTCAACATTAGCAGAACCTTCAGCCATTGCTTTAGCACTTTCTTCCATTTCTTCTAGTTCTGCTTCTAATTTTTGAGCTTGCATTTCAGCTTCATGAGCTTCACGTGCTTGTTCTTGAAGTTCCTTATCATTTAAGCCTTTAACAGCAATTCCCATATTTCTAGCAGTACCAGCAACAATATTTATAGCTGAATCTAAATCATATGCATTTAAATCTGGCATTTTAGTTTCGGCTATTTTTTTAATATCATCTTTAGAAATAGTTGCAACAACATCATTAGCACCTTTTTTACCAGCTTTTTCAATTCCAGCTGCTTTTTTGATTAATGATGGTGTTGGTGGAGTTTTTAATATAAAGTCAAATGTTCTATCTTCATAAATAGAAATTTCAACTGGTATAATATCTCCCATTTTTTCTCTAGTTGCATCATTATACTTAGTACAAAATTCTTGTAAATTAATTCCTGCAGGTCCTAAAACAGTTCCAACTGGTGGAGCTGGTGTAGCT
>JAEEGL015342281.1_pt1 | contig 19779 bp, 17 predicted proteins | sample 9134231 | NCBI WGS metagenome assembly JAEEGL01 (sample SAMN16246548, study PRJNA631951) | gut metagenome | biome: gut microbiome; feature: rumen; material: fiber-attached | host: Bos | place: Iran: Karaj | collected 2018-10 | reverse complement strand
GGGGTTGCGTCTTGGCTGGGCATCCCCTATGCGAAGCCGCGCAGGGCAAGACTAAGGCACTGCTCGAGTACACCGGCTGAAAGACCATGGACGACATCATGGTGTATAAGAAGGGCTATGCGAAACACATAACCATCATGGCAGGCAGCACGGCAGACGAGGCCAGGCTGTTCATGGGCGAAGGCGCGATGTTCAACATGGAAGAGCAAAAGGAATTCGCCCGGCGCGCCGTCGGAGATGCAGTTCCCTATCTGAAGGAAGAGGACAGGAAGTATTATGAGGAATTTAAGCGGGTCTGCAGGTTTAATGAGCCCGGGCTTATCGAAACGGAATTCATAGACGAGCTTATGTTCAGGGTCCCCATGCTGCAGCAGCTCGACGAGCAGAGCGCATTTAACAAGACGTTCTGCTACTACTGGTCGTATCCAAGCAGCAATGCTGATGTCGGAGCAGCACATTCTGCGGAACTCATATTTGTTTTTGACCTTCGATGTGTGGGTACCGGAAGTGCTTTCAACGGCACGAATATCTCCGATGAGATCTTCGATGCCGTGCAGCAGATGTGGACCAATTTCGCACGCTGCGGCAACCCGTCGACGGACAAAGTCGAATGGAAGGAGTACTCCGCCAACGAGCCGAACGTCCTGGTCATTGCCGGGCCCGGTGACCTGCGTAACGAACAGGGTCTGTTGGCCGACCAGTACAAGGCAGTTCTTCCTTTGATCGGCTACTACCAGTTTATGGACAAGTACTTTACCCCCGGCTACATGTTAGATATCATCGCTGCACGCGGACAGAATTCATAAGCTCTGTCGGTAATACAGGCATATTTCGAACGGTTTTTGAGTACCAAAGCAGCTTGGCATAGAGGACAAAAAGGGCTCCATCACGGCCGGCAAGGATGCCGACTATCTGGTGTTTGATAAGGACCTGCTTACGGCGGAGCATGAGGGGTTCAGCTATAACAAGCCGGATGAAGTGTATTTCGGCGGGAAGAAAGTGAGTTGGATCATATGATAGGTACGGATAGCAACATACGAAAGTTTCTGGATAAGAAATCATTACTGGAGCATCGCCTGAATAAAGAGGTCCTGGAAGACGGCATCGCCTATATTCCCTGCCATGTGGAGAATATGGAGGATATCATAAGCAAATACAGCATCAGGGATTGCGAGAGCCTTAACTCTGAGTTTTCGGATTATATAATGAGTTTTATTGAGTGCATTCCGGCAAAGTATCCCATTGTTCTGGAAATATACGGGCCGAAATTTACCGAGGATGAAAAAAGGATCATTGTCGACACCATCGTCTCTGACGGAGACTATGAACTCGGCCGGACCATACAGGAAAACAGACATCACCGGCTCGTTTTTGTGGAAATGGTGATAGGCACAGTGGTTTCAGGCATCCTCCTTGCATTGATAGGAAAATACCTTGACGATATCCCTCAGGAGTTTTTCTATGTGTTATTCTGGCTGTTCGCGGATTCTTTTGTCAGATATATTTTTGTCGAAAGAGGGGACTACCGGGATAAAAGGATCGGCGCGGGGAGGATTGCAAGCATGAAGGTGGAGTTTGCAGAGAGTGAAGAGAACAGTACATGATGTGTATTTTTTCGGAATGAAGGCGGATCTATCTTATCACAAGGAGGAAAAACAATGAGTAAGATTAATGAGGTCAGGTGTAACAACGGTACTTTCATCGGAAAGGCGACAGACGAGCTGATCATCTGGAAGGGCATCCCCTACGCAACTCAGCCGGTGGGAAATCTTCGTTGGAAGAAGGCCCTTCCTGCCGCAGACGATGACGGGGTGTACGATGCCGTAAAACCCGGCCCTGTTCCCATAGGGCCTGTGAACGACTCAATGGGAACGGCGGAGTTTGGCGAGGATTGCCTCGTGCTGAACATATATTGCAATACCGGCTGCACAGACAGAAAGAAACCTGTCATGGTGTGGATCCACGGCGGCGGGTTCTGTGCCGAATCCCAGGCGGCGCCCCTCTACGACCTTACAAACATCTCCAAACAGTGCCCTGACATCCTGTTCGTGTCCATCGACTACCGGCTCGGCTTCTTGGGATTTATGAACTTTGAGCGGGTCCCGGGAGGAGAAAACTTCAGGGAGGCAGGAAACCTGGGCCTTCTAGACCAGCTTGAAGCCCTCAGATGGATACAGAAAAACATCGCCGCTTTCGGCGGCGACCCGGACAACGTGACGATCTTCGGCGAGTCGGCAGGCTCGGCAAGCGTCACATTCCTTCCGCTCATCGACGGAAGCGAGGGGCTCTTCAGGAGAATAATCGCCCAGAGCGCCAACATCGCCTATTGCGACACGATGGAGCACGGCATCCACGTCACGCAGAACTTCCTGACCGCAACGGGCTGCCAGACCATGGACGAACTGATGAAACTCACCACCGGGCAGCTTGTAGACGCTTATCTGAAAGCAGGTGTCATTGACAAGAACTGTCTTCTCGGATTTGCCAACTTCCCTCTTCTGGACGGCGTTACGCTGCCCGAGGACCGGGCGGTCATGTATGAGATGTGGGGAGATGAGAAGAGGTCAAAGATCGATGTGATGATCGGTTCTAACCAGGACGAGATCAGGTACTTCGTTCCGTCAGAGGGTGGCGAAGAAGGCTACGCGAACACGCTTGGTTGGATCGCGAAAAAGGACCGCACCCTGCTCAACGACCGGGAGAAAGCCATGTATGACGAGTTCATGGCCACCCTCGCAAACGAAAGAGAGGTGAGCCGGCTGGAGCAATACTGCAACGACATCAACTTCCGCGCCGGCAACACCAATATGGCCATCAGGCATTCTGCCGCCGGAGGCAACACCTATATGTACTTCATCAGGAAGCCGGTGACGACCCCCTACCTTGGCGTGATGCATGCAGCCGAGATCCCGTACCTGTTCGATACCCGCATGGATGATCCGATGGGGAGCGGAAAGGTCGTCAGCGACGAGGATTGCGAGTTCCGCCATGTCGCAAAGGAAATGTGGACCAACTTCGCCCGGACAGGCAACCCCTCCACCGACAGATACGAGTGGAAGAAGTTCTCGGGGGACGACCCCCAGACGATGGTCTTTGACGATGCCATCGGCATGCAGAAGGATCTGTTCGGAAGGCGGGAGGACCTGATGATGTCCTGGGCAGAGCGCCTTGGGAACGGGTCGTCCAAGAGGGTCTGCTGACGAGGGCGTGTGTTTTGCGGCATTGCCGGATCGAGTCGGGGATCTCTGCTCGGTGATATGACTCATGCTCACCTTCTTCTACGCCCCCAAGGAATGGAAAACATATTCAAAGCGCAACCTGTGGATGATCTGTTTGATCGACATGGTGATAGCCGCACTGTATAACTACGATATCTGTCTTGAACCCATCAACGAATATACCGGATATCTGCTTACGGAAATCTGGATACGTCCGACGATCACTTACGGTCTGGTGGCATGCTTTGTGTCGGAAACGGAGGCGGGCAGTCAGAAGAAGTGAAATCCCCGTGGACGCCGCCTGTCTTTTTGAGCAGCCTGATGTCGGAGATCACCATGTCCTTCTGTACCGCCTTGCACATGTCATACACGGTCAGTGCGGCCACGGACACTGCGGTCAGGGCTTCCATCTCCACGCCGGTCCTTCCGGAAACGGAGACCGTGGCCCTGATCTCCACCGACAGGCGCTGTTCATCCAACGTCAGGGATAGGTCAACTCCGTTAACAGGGATGGGATGACACATGGGGATCATGTCCGGCGTACGCTTTGCGCCCATGATCCCTGCCACCTGGGCCACCGTCAGCACATCGCCCTTCTTCATTCCGCCGCTGCGGATCAGGTCAAAGGTGGTACGGTTGAGCAGTACGCGGCCTGCGGCGATGGCTGTGCGGTCTGTAACGTCCTTCTCGCCCACGTCCACCATGCGTGAGCGGCCTTCATCATTGAAATGAGTGAAATCCTTTGTCTGTTCCATAAGAAATTCTGTCAGCTCCCTGTCCTCGTCCCACCGGAACCGGCGGGTGTCAGTGTTCAGATCCTCATCGGAAACCACCGCGATGTAGTTTTCCGGCTTCTCGGGAAGAGGCTTTAAGGCCTCAGCCCGGCACAGGCCCACCCGTGGGATCGGCGCATGTTTGAAGCCCTCCACCAGTATGATGTCCACATCCGAAAGGCTGTCAATAACTTCCTTCAGCCGCTTTTCCGGGTCGTCTCCCGCTTCCGGGCCTATCATCACCACACGGTCTGCGCCGGCGTTGCGGAAGCGCTCCGAATCCTTTCCGTCTTCCACCGGGTCGATGCCGTGAACATCGTGCTTTATCACTCCGATGCGAGATCCCCGGGCCTTCATGTTCCGGATGATCTTTTCCAGCAGAGTCGTCTTGCCTGTGCCCGACCAGGCGGAAAAACCCACCACATTCGCCATGTTTAAACTCCTGTCGGTCTGTCATAAGGGGTACCGCCTGCGGCGGATCCCCTGCGACGGTTCCCGGATTTCATGATCTGATATACACTGCCTCTTTCATCCCGCGGCTTGAGATACATACAGCCCCGTCACAGGTCGCGGCGCTTTCCGCGGCGGCGGGCCGATCCGTAGTCCTCATTTACCGAAGAGGTTTCCTCATGCGTTTCTTCCTCACTGTTGTCCATGGCTGCAAGCGATCGATAGGCTTCACAGTTCGTGAGAAGCTCCGGGTGAGTGCCCTCGGCTGCGATCTTCCCATCCTGCATGAGCAGTATCCTGTCTGCGCCGGCTATAGTGGATAGCCTGTGGGCGATGATCATTACGGTCTTTCCTTCCCGCATGTTGTCTATGGCCTGCTGGATCTTGGCCTGTGTGGCGTTGTCCAGCGCGGAAGTCGCTTCGTCAAAGAGGATTATCCTGCTGTCCCGCAGCATGCAGCGGGCAATGGCCAGTCTCTGCCGCTGGCCGCCGGAGAGGTTGACTCCGCCCTCGCCGATAAGGGTGTCATAGCCGTTGGGCATGCCCATGATGTCCTCGTCGATACAGGCCAGCTTACACACCCGGATCATTTCCTCATCGGTCATGTCTTCCTTCACGATCCGGAGATTTTCCTTTACGGACATGCGAAAGATGTAAGGATTCTGGGTCACCACCGTCATACTGCTCCGTATGGACTTGCGGGTCAGCTTCCTGATATCGATCCCATCCAGAAGGACCTGCCCTTCTGTGGCTTCGTAAAGCTTGGAGATCAGGTTGAAGGTGGTGGTCTTACCGCAGCCGCTCTTTCCCACCAGGCCGACCATTTCGCCGGAGCGGATAGTGAAGCACAGGTCGTCCAATACCTTCCGGTCACCCGCAGTATCGTAGGAGAAGCTGACGTGGTCGAATGTGATCTCACCCCGGGGAGACTCAAGCTCTGTATCTCCGAATTGCTCCTTGGGGAACTCCGGGCTGTTCAGCAATGCGTAGACCCGTTCGTTGGAGATATTGAAATCCGCGATGGAATCCATGAAAGAACCGATGACTTTTACGGCGTTGGGACCCAGTTCGGCGTAATAGTGGAAGAAAACAAGGGCGATGGACGGGAGGATCATATTCTTTGAAATGAGCCAGGTCAGCACCACGATGAGCGCATAGGTTCCGAACTCGCCCAGTTCCCAGCGGACCAGCTTTGCCCGCCAGGAGCGGGTCTGCATGAACAGACGCTTGTCGTTCGATTCTTCGATCCTCTCGTTCAGAGCTTCCGTGAACACTTCTTCGCTGTCCAGGAGTTTTACGTCTTTTGCACCTCGCACCATCTCGCTGACCAGACCGGAAAACAATTCGTTTGCGGATCTGAAGCTGCGGTCGTCCCGGTAGAGGCGTCTGGTCCTCCACAGCTCCATGGCGCACTGCGTGCCCATTATGAAGATGACCAGTAAAGCTATGGATGGATTTACGAAAAACATTGCGCACATCACGCCGAAGTAATTCAGGATCTGCGTGAACATATCGGCAACGCTGGTAAACCCTGAGGCAATGCGCCCTGTGTCCGTGGTGATGCGCTGTATGAATAAGCCGCTTCCCTTTTCATCCACGCATTGGCTTTCTATCTTGAGGACGTTGGAGACCAGATCCCGTTCAAGGGAGGACATGGTCTTCGTATAGACGCGGTTGTAACCCTGATTGCTCATCACGAGAAACAGGTTTCTCAACAGCTGGACCACCAGAAGCGTTACGGCGATCAGCATGACGCGCCTGCCTTCGTTACGGGTATAATCGATGATTATCTGTGCGCTGATAGCAGGCGCTGCGATACCCATTATGGCGCTGAAGACCTGACAGACAATGGAAGCGGCCAACAGCTTTCGGCTGCTTTCGGTATATTTCCACGAGAATATGAAGTTTTTTATGGTGGTGTTGCGGGGCTTGGTCATCATTTCCGTTCGTCCTTTATTATCGGATCTGTTTTCAGATCCCGTTACATTTTAATATTACTCCCGGAGGCTGACAAGGAAAAGATAGACAGATCTGAGGCATATATGATAAAAATAGTGTAGCGTTGACAATATCAGGCACTGTTGCGGAGTTGATAGTTAAGAAAAGGAGAAATGAAAATGAGCGATGACAAGAAAGCAAACGGCGTTTATAAACCCGAGGAATTCGACACCGTATCGTTCCCTATGATGAAGGGCAGCAAGGATATCATCAAGAACCACTGTGATTCCACCGGCGAGACCTATCACTCTTTTCTCAGAAGGGCTGTTGTAAACCAGATAGCCCGTGACAGGGAGGCTATGTCAAATCCTGAGATCGATCCCAACACGAAATTTGAAGGATGGCTTCACTATCCGGATAACGTCAAAAGACAGATCGTTGAATCTTTCCAGGACTGGCAGAAGCAGAACGGCAAGGAACCCTTCACGTATGAACCTCCGAAGGCCTGATCCCGCCTGCTGACGCGTACCGCAATGCCCCGGGGAGGCTGCCCGGGCTCAGGGCGCAGGAGAGGTAAGATGTGGAATGATGTCATGAAATATGAAGAGGCAAGGGATCTTTTGCTCTCAAAGGTGGCTCCGGTGGGCAGGGAGCGGGTTCCCCTGACGGATTGTGCCGGAAAGGTGCTGGCAGAAGCGCTCACAGCTGCAGAGAACGTTCCCCCTTTTGACCGTTCGCCCTACGACGGGTACGCGCTTTCCTCGAAGGATACAGAGGGGGTTGATGAGACCCATCCTGTGATCCTGAGGATCCTTGAGGAGGTGCCTGCGGGCGTTAAAGGAAAATGCGCGGTGACCTCCGGCACGGCGATAAAGGTCCTGACGGGGACGATGCTGCCGGAGGGAGCCGATTGTATTGTGCCTTTTGAGGATACCCGGTTCACCGCGGAAACGGTGGAGATATCCGGTCATCTGGCCTCCGGGAGCAATGTGATCCGCGCCGGCGAGGATGTGAGAGCCGGGGATCTGCTGGCTGCTGCGGGCACGGTCATTGACGGAGGACTGGCGGCGACGCTTGCCGGACAGAATGTGATCAGTCCCGAAGTATATCGCGTTCCCCATGTGGGGATCATCTCCACGGGGTCTGAACTGGTGGAACCCGGGGATATTCTGGAACCGGGCAGGATCTACAATACCAGCCGCTATGCCATGTCCGCCGTCCTTCGTCGGGACGGAGCGGAGCCCGTATTTATCGGAACCGCTCCCGACGACATCCGGGATATTTCGGAGCTGATCCGGGAGGGGCTGTCAAAATGTGATGCTCTGGTGCTCACCGGAGGCGTCTCTGTCGGCGACTACGATCTGACCCCCGACGCCATGGAACTGTCGGGGGTGGAGATACTGTTCCGCGGAGTGGCCATGAAGCCGGGCATGGCATGCTGCTACGGGATGGCCGGGCAAAAGCCGGTGATGGCGCTGTCCGGCAACCCGGCAAGCTCGATGACGAATTACTGTGCCATCGCCAGGCCGGCTGTGCTAAAACTGAGAGGCCTTTCGGAATACCTGCCCCGGGAGATCGAGCTGACGCTGGCCGAAGGATTTTCCAAGAAGAGTAAGACCACCCGGATACTGCGGGGACGGCTCGGGATCGAGGGAGGAAGGGCAGTGCTCCATCTGCCCTCTGAACAGGGCAATACAGTCATCAGCAGCATGATCGGCTGTGATGCAATGGCAGTTGTACCCGCCGGAAGCGGTGCGCTGCCGGCAGGTACGGTATTAAAAGGTTTTTTGATATGAGGGATGGATTCGGCCGAGACATCACATACCTTCGTGTGTCCGTAACGGAGCTTTGCAACCTGCGCTGCCGGTACTGTATGCCGGCAGAGGGAGTGCGCAAGCGCAGTCATGAGGAAATGATGACCCGGGAGGAACTGCGTGAGGCGCTTTGCGTCGCAGCGGACCTCGGCATCCGGAAGATACGGATCACCGGAGGAGAACCCCTGGTAAAAAAGAATATAGTCTCCATCTGCGAGGATGCGGCCCGGATAAAGGGGATCGAGGAGATCTGCCTGACCACAAACGGAACGCTGCTGCCCCGGCTGGCCAAGTCCTTACGGTACGCAGGCGTATCCAGACTCAACATCAGTCTGGATACACTTGACGAGGAAAAGTATGCCGGGATGACCCGTGTCGGTGAGTTAAATGAGGCGTTGGAGGGAATAGAAGCGGCGCTGAGCGCGGGTTTTGAACGCATCAAGCTGAACTCCGTTCTGATAGGCGGATGGAATGACGACGAGATCCGCCCTCTGGCGGAGCTCTCCGTTAAATGGCCGGTGGATGTGCGTTTCATAGAGCTTATGCCCATGGTGGACCGGGGGGTGTTTGGACGGGAGTCCTACGTCTCCTGCGACCGGGTGACGGAGGTGCTGCCGGAACTCCTGCCCATACCCCATAATGACGGCGTGGCGCGTCTGTACAGACTGCCGGAGGGACAGGGAAATATCGGGCTGATCTCCCCTCTCAGCGCTCATTTCTGCGGCAGATGCAATCGCCTGCGGCTGACGGCGGACGGCAAGGTCAAGCCCTGCCTTCATTCTCCCCTTGAGTTCTCGATCAAAGGGCTTGATCCCGAGGGGATCAGGCAGCAGTTTCTGGCGGCCTGCGCCGCCAAGCCGGAGCGGCACGAGCTTTTGGACCATGAGCATATGAGCGGCGCGAACCGGAGCATGAACCGGATAGGAGGTTGAAAGATCATGGGCTTTACTGCAGCGGTACTGACGATATCTGACAAGGGCTCACGCGGGGAGCGTGTGGACACCAGCGGACCGGCGCTGATGGAAATGCTTAAAAAGGCGGGATACGAGGTCACAGACGGAGCCATACTTCCTGACGACCGGTTACAGATCGCAAAAGCCCTCAGAGAATGCGCCGGGAAAGGTATCCGGCTGGTCCTGACCACCGGCGGCACAGGGTTTTCCCAAAGAGACCTGACTCCCGAGGCGACTCTGGACGTTATAGAACGGGAAGCCCCGGGTCTGGCTGAAGCCATGCGGGCAGAAAGCATGAAGATCACTCCCAGGGGTTGTCTCTCCAGAGGCGTTGCAGGCATACTGGACCGCACCCTGATCGTAAACCTGCCCGGCAGCGAGCGGGCGGCCAGGGAAAATCTGGAGGTGATACTTCCTGCCCTGGAACACGGCCTGAAGATATTGATGTCCGAGGGCTCCGCCGATTGCGCCCAGCCCTCTCCTTCAGAACCTTCAGCACCTGCCGCGGCCGTGAAAAAAGAGATACCTTCGATGGACGCGTGGCTAAAGGAGGCGAAGGCCTCCGGTAAGCTTCCCCGGACAGGGATGTTCCTGGTGCATAACGGAGTGGTGCGTGAGGATGCCCGGGCTCTCGTTAGGAACGGCGACAAAAGCGCCAAACCCGTAAGGGGCATGCTCTTTTCCTCGGATGCTGAAAAGGTAAATAAAGTCATAGATGAAACCCTCGCCATGCCGGGGATCACCTTTGTGAAGGTGTGGCTGAATGAAGGCGAGCTGGCTGTGGGAGACGACATCATGTTCGTGATGGTGGGCGGCGACATCCGCCCGAGGGTCATTGAAGCGCTTCAGTTCCTGGTGGGCAGGATCAAATCGGAATGCGTGACAGAACAGGAACTACAGGGGTGACCGTGCATTCAGGATGCCCCGGTACTCTTCCGGGGTGTTGGCGTTCTTCAGCATCTTTTCATCAAAGCTTGTAGCGCCCAGATCCACATATTTTGTCCGCACGCTCGAAAGGAGCCCTGTCAGGCGGTATCTGCCATCCATGATCAGCTGATCGGCAGCAGGCAGTACGGCCTTGCTGTAAATGCCGCAAAGGGGATGGATCCTGCCTTCGTGTTGAAACACAACGGCATCGTATTGCGGAGATACGTAACCGGCCAGATATCTTACGGTTTCTTCCGTCACGAAGGGCATGTCGCAAGCGCAGATGAATACATGGTCCGTTCCGGCATGCTTAAGCGCCTGTCTTATCCCCTCGATGGGACCGATATCCGGGATTTCATCCACCAGGACCTCAAGGCCGTATTCAGAATAGTCCCTGTCCTTACAGGTGGAAATGAACACCTCGCGGCATATGGATAATTCCTTTATCAGACGCTCAATGAACGTGCGGCTCTCCAGCGTAAGAAGCGCTTTGTCCCGGCCCATCCGCCTGGAACGCCCTCCTGCCAGGATCGCTGCTGACAGATCCGTCTTTTTCTTCTGTTCGTCAGTCAGTTTGCTGAGGGTGTTTTCGTCAATGTTCATGATGGTATCCTACTTTTTGTCAGAATACGTTCTTTTTCCTGTGGTTATTGTATTACGGATCAATATAGCTAAATCGCTTTTACAGGAACGAGCTTGTTTTTTGCATCAATTGGCATCGCCATTGATGACATACATAAAACTGCGCCTTCTCCGATTTCTTCCTGAAAAGATGACAAAACTGAAAAGTTCTTTATTGCACTTTTTCCCGGGTCGGCACTTTTTTTAATTTCAACAGGATAGACTTTGCCATTCTCAAGTATCATAAGATCTATCTCTTTACCATTATTATCTCTGTAATAAACAAGGCGGTTTCTGAAGTCTATTCCGTTATTAGCATACCCTTTGATTATCTCTGAAACAATATAGTTTTCAAACATTGCTCCCGCCATAGCAGATAATTCAAGCGCTCTTGCATTATTCCACATGCTCAGGTAACATGCGAGTCCTGTATCCATAAAGTACAATTTAGGCCTTTTTACTATCCGTTTTATTGTGTTTCCTGAATAAGGATGTAATAATACAATTATCCCGGATGATACAAGAATCGACAGCCAGCTGTCGGCAGTCTTGCCGTCTATTCCGACATCTTTTGCAAGATCCGAAAGGTTTACTTCCTGACTTGTTCTGGCAGCAACGCATGATATGAATTTTATGAACCTGTTCTCATCTTTGATGTTGATCAGTTCTCTTATATCCCGTTCTATATAGGTCTGGATATATGATCCGTAGAAATCATCTGATGATAGTTCAGGATCGCTTATAACACGTGGCATCCCGCCTTTCATAATCATTTCAAAAATCTGTGTTATCGTATCGTCAGAATTCGGATTGCCTACATTTGCAGGATTGAAAGGGCAATTATCTCTGCCTTCTATTTCAGCTCTGGAAAGGGAAAACATCGATAGAATCCCGACTCTTCCGGCCAATGACTCGCTGACATCATTCATCAGGTGAAACATCTGAGAACCGGTAAGATAATATCTGCCATTTTGTGTGCTTTGATCCACTTTGATTTTTATATATGGCAGTAATTCAGGTGCGTATTGTATCCCGTCGATGATAACGGGATCTGGATATTGCTGTAAGAACAGCTCCGGATCCTCTTTTGCAAGTTGCCTTATCCTTGGATAATCCAGAGTCACATATTGGATCGAGCTGTTTTTCTGAGCGATCTTTTTTAACATTGTCGTTTTTCCAACTTGTCTTGCGCCGCAAACCAGCACAACAGGAAAGTGATCTGCCATATATTCAACTCTTTGTTCAAGGTTCCTCTTGATATACATCTACACCGCTCCTGCATTTCATAAAAATAAGGACTACAATTCCGCATTTGTATAATAATCGAGTCTCTTGCTTTTGTCTAATACATCTGCATGCTTTTCGACAAATCCCGACCTTTCCCTCGACTCCGAAATCTGTAGGGTAAAGAATAGCACTCTGGTATGGAAGGACAGAAGGGCGGTAAATGAATAAGGGTGTGACTGAAAGGAATGCTTTGTGATGAGGGAAGAGGATACTGGAAGGAGGGGCTTTAGGAACTTCACCTTTTCAACATCGGATTCAATGATCACATATTTCCCTATCTCGATATATCTCACACCTTTGTGCTTGTAATTATATGGACAATTCCAAAAGAGATTATATAGACAGAACATGTTGCCCATGTTATAATCTGAAAGTGTTTTACGAGGAGGATTCAAATGATTATTGGATCAGAAAGCGAAACTGTTGAATTTAAACTCACTACCGGAGAGAACAACGAGGCAATGGAGGCTATAGCCGCCATTTTGAATAAACATTGCCGTGGTACTCTTTATTTTGGCGTAGATGATTCCGGGTTCGTTAAGGGGCAGCAAAATAGTGATTCAACCAAAAGGGATATATCAAAAAAAATCAGTGAATCCATAGAGCCGAGAATTGTGCCAACGATAGAGTCACTCACAATTGAGCAACGAACGATTATCAAAGTGTCTTTTTCTGGACATAATAGACCATATGCTGTTAACGGAAGATATCTTATTCGTACGGGAACGGAAAACAGACGGATGTCTCCTGACGAGTTGAAACGCTTAGTAAAGAATGATGATTATTCTTCAAAGTGGGAAGAGGAATTGACGGATTTTACTGCAAAGGATCTCGATGATGAGGCTCTTAAGGACTTTTATCAATCTGCAAAAGAATGTGGTCGTTTGTCAATGAAGGAATATGATAAAGATAAGCTTATTTCGACGATTGATATTATACATGATGGAAGCATTAATAATGGCGGATACGCGCTTTTTGGCAAGAATGCGAAAATCGGGTTAAAGCTCGCGTCGTATGCTACAGGCAACAAAGTCACGTTTACCGATCTGAAGTTGCTTGAGGGGAATATCTATAATCTAGTGAACGCTGCGCTGGATTACGTTTTGAACCGCATCAATTGGAGGAGTGAAATAGGAACCAGAAAGAGGAAAGAGATTCCGGAAATTCCTGAAGAGGCGATACGTGAGATCATAGTAAATGCTTTTGCACATGCGGATTATGAAACCATTCCGGAGATTGAAATCGGTATTCATCCAGGCAGGATCGAGATATATAATCCAGGATCTTTTCCGGACGATCTGACGCCATTGGATTTTATTTCTCGGAATCTCCCGTCATATAAGCGAAATAAACTGATTCTGGATATTTTGTTTAGAAGTAAAGATGTGGAGAAATCCGGCACCGGATTCCAGCGGGTAAATGATTTTTGCAAAAAGCAGAATGTCTCCTGGAACTATAGAAAAGAAGCACACGGATTCTTCTTTGAATTTATCAGGACAAATGTCCGGATAAATGTCCAGATAAATGCCGAGCTTACAGAGGCAGAGCAGGTCATTTTTAATCTGATTCAGAATAACGAGGGAATCTCGAAGGTTGAGATGGCTATAAGAATAGGAAAGTCGGAAAAGACTGTGCAGAGGCTTATATCTTCGCTGAAGAAGAAGCAGGTGATTGAGAGAGAAGGATCTAACAAGTCAGGCAGTTGGAGAATAAAAAGGCAATGAAAGTTTCATGGTTTGTCGTAAAATATTTACTGTTTTATCGAATGATGGTGTATAATACTTCGGAACACGGCGGAAAGACAAGTGCTTTTTGAAAGGTGAATGTAGAATATGCCGGAATCTACAGATCTCAGGACGACTGACACAGTCTCCCTGGATGATAATGAAAACTCGGTCGTGATAATCGACCAGACCCTGATCCCCGGGGAGGTCAGGCTTCTGTCCATAAGGGATGAAGATGAGATGTATGATGCGATAAAGCGCCTTGTGGTAAGGGGAGCCCCTGCCATAGGCGTTTTCGCTGCTTTCGGGCTGTATGTCCTGTCAAGGGATATGACAGATCTGTCCCGGGAGGCTTTTATTGCTGAACTTAAGAAAAAGGCCGATCATCTGAACAGCTCCAGACCTACCGCGGTCAACCTGTCCTGGGCGCTTAAGAGGATGCTTAAGGCCGCAGAGGATAATGAAAACCTCTCTGTACAGGAGATAGTGGAGATCCTGCGAAAAGAGGCCATCGCTATCCGCGACGAGGATGTAGAGATCTGCCGCGGGATAGGAGAACACGGTCTTTCTCTCCTTAAACCCGGTTACAGGATACTCACCCATTGCAATGCAGGCTCCCTTGCGACGGTGAGATACGGGACTGCAACCGCCCCTATTTACCTTGGTCACGAAAAGGGGTATAATTTTAAAGTTTATTGTGATGAGACCAGACCCCTGCTTCAGGGCGCGAGGCTCACTGCCTTTGAGCTGACACAGCACGGGATAGATACCACGGTCCTCTGCGACAATATGAGCGCGAGCCTGATGGCGAGGGGTGAAGTGGATGCCGTTCTCGTGGGGTGCGACCGGGTGGCCGCAAATGGGGACGCCGCAAATAAGATAGGGACCAGCCTTCTGGCTCTTGCCGCAAAGCATTACGGCGTGCCCTTTTATGTGTGCGCACCCTCATCGACCCTGGATCCTGATACGGCCACGGGCAGTGACATAGAGATAGAGATGCGTGACCCCGATGAAGTCACGGAGATGTGGTACGAGAAGCGGATGGCTCCGGAGGGGGTGAAGGTGTACAACCCCGCCTTTGATGTCACAGACCACAGCCTCATTACGGGGATCATCACAGAGACGGGAGTCGCATACCCGCCTTATGCAGAGTCGCTGAGGCGTTAACAGGGCTAAGGCGTTGTAAATGACTGACGAAAAGGCAGTTGATGAGTTTGCTTTTTGCAGAACAGATTATAAGGCTTTTAAGGAGGTAGACAAATGGGACGCAGAGTAGTGATCGCGGGCGCAGTCCGCACGGCGATCGGAGTTATGGGAGGCAGCCTGAGCACCGTTCCGGCTCCGAAGCTTGGAGAGATAGTGATAAAGGAATCCCTGAAGAGAGCGGGGGTGTCTCCGGAGCTTGTGGAAGAGGTGTACATGGGCTGCGTTATTCAGGCAGGCCTGGGGCAGAATCCCGCGAGACAGGCCGCGGTGAACGCGGGTATTCCCGTAGGGGTTCCCGCCACCACCATCAATGTGCTGTGCGGTTCGGGCCTTCACTGTGTAAATCTGGCGGCGAAACTGATATCCATGGGAGATGCGGATATAATGGTGGCCGGAGGCATGGAGAATATGTCCATGGCTCCCTATCTCGTGTATCAGGGAAGGTACGGCTACAGGATGGGCGCCGGCACTCTCGACGACGCCATGATAAAGGATGCCCTGACGGATGCCTTCGAAGAGTACCACATGGGCGTCACCGCCGAGAACATCGCCGAGGAATGGGGACTTACAAGAGAACAGCTGGATGAATTCGCCGCCTGGAGCCAGCAGAAGTGCGAAAAGGCCCAGATGGACGGCAAGTTCAAGGATGAGATCGTTCCGGTCGAGGTGAAGAAGAAAAAGGAAACTATCCTCTTCGATACCGACGAAGGGCCCAGAAAGGGCGTTACGCCCGAGAGCATAGCGAAGCTCAGGGCAGCCTTCAAGCCCGGCGGAGTAGTGACCGCGGCCAACGCTTCCGGCATAAATGACGGCGCCGCTGCGATGGTGGTCATGAGCGAAGAAAAGGCAAAGGAACTTGGAGTAAAGCCCCAGGCGGTCTGGGTGGCCGGTGAGCACGCCGGAGTGGAGCCCAGGATAATGGGGATAGGGCCGGTGGCCGCCACCAGAAAGACTCTTAAAAAGGCGGGACTCACCATGGAGGACATAGGCCTCATAGAGGCAAATGAAGCCTTCGCCGCCCAGTCTCTTGCTGTGGCAAAGGAACTCAACTGGAACACCGACATACTGAACGTAAACGGAGGAGCCATAGCTCTCGGACATCCCGTGGGCTGCTCAGGCGCAAGGATCCTGGTCACCCTGATCCATGAGATGCAGAAGAGAAAGACCGACAGGGGTCTGGCCACATTGTGCGTAGGCGGCGGCATGGGCTGCGCGGCCATAGTGGAGAGGGCTGACTGAACCTGGCAGACAGAAAACCGACCGGCAGGGAAATGCGGAGCGCATTCAGGATGCCTGTCATGTAAAGCAGAGAGGAAATATATAGGTATGAGCAAGGGTTTTGACGAACTGATAAGCGGCGTAAAGAAGATCGCGAAAAAGAAACTGGCGGTGGCAAACGCCGGCGACAGGGCAGTGCTGGAGGCGGTAAGGGATGCGGAATCCGGCGGCATCGCCGACGCCATACTGGTGGGCGACAGTGACGAGATAAACAGGATCGCCTCCGAGATCGGGATGGATATCTCCCGTTTCTCGGTGGTGGATGTAAAGGATCCCACCGAAGCGTCCCTCAGGGCCGTGAGATTCGTGCACGACGGCGAGGCTGACATGTACATGAAAGGCTTCCTCGACACGAAGACTTTCCTGAAGAGCGTTCTGGACAAGGAGTGCGGCCTGAGGACGGGAAAACCCCTTTCTCACATCTGCGTGTTTGAGATACCCGGTATAGACAGGCTCCTGTTCCTCACTGATGTGGCTTTCATGCCTTATCCCACTCTTGAGGATAAGAAATGCATAATCGGTTACTCCGTGGACGTGGCAAAGGCCTGCGGGATAGAGACCCCCAAGGTGGCTCCTCTTGCCGCGGTGGAGGTGGTGAACCCCAAGATGCCAGTTACGGTTGAGGCGGGAGAGCGCACGCGAATGAATGACGAGGGAGAGAGCACCGGCTGTATCGTGGACGGTCCCCTCTCCATGGACATGGCCATAGATCCCGCGGCCTCCGAAGAAAAGGGAGGACATGACAGAAAGATAAGGGGAGATGCGGACATACTGCTCTTCCCGGATATCCATGCCGGCAATCTGGTGTACAAGACCATAGTCCACACCGTGCCCGGAGTCAGGAACGGCTGTATCCTCACGGGGACCAAGGCTCCCGTGGTGCTGACCTCAAGGTCTGATACAAAGGATGTGAAGATCAATTCCATCGCCCTTGCCGCGGTGGTTGCGGAGTCCCTGAAGTCCTGAGATACCTTTCCCGCCGGGATGCAAAGGAGCATCGTCCGCGGGTGTAAGAGATCCGATCGTCTGATACGGAACCATTGATTTGGAAAGAGCCGGCTTCCCCTTCGGGAAGAGGCTTTACAGGAGGAGAGAAATGCCCATAACAAGCCTTATCATAAATCCCGGATCCACATCCACAAAGATAGGGATATTTGAGGATGAAAAGCTTTTGTTTGACGAAACCTTAAGACACGCCACCTCCGAGATAGAACAGTTCCCGGATGTGCTGTCCCAGAAGGATTTCAGAAGGAAGATCATAGAGGATTTCCTTAAAGAAAAGAACTTTGACATGAAGAGCCTGTCGGTGGTGGTGGGAAGAGGCGGACTCTTAAAGCCCATACCCGGCGGTACCTACGAGGTTACCGACGACCTCATCGAGGATCTTAAGGGAAATAAGAGAGGGGAGCACGCCTCCAATCTCGGCGGTATACTGGCCAGGGAGATCGGTGATTCACTCGGCATCCCCTCATACATAGTAGATCCCGTTGTGGTGGATGAGATGATGCCCGAAGCCAGGCTTTCCGGACTTCCGGAAACTCCCAGGGTGTCGATCTTCCACGCCCTTAACCAGAAGGCCGTGGCCAGGAGATATGCGGAAGAGAACGGCTGCAAATATGAGGATCTGAATCTCATAGGGGTTCACATGGGAGGAGGAGTATCGGTCGTGGCCCACAGAAAGGGTCAGATCGTGGATCTCTTCAGCGCCCTTGACGGGGACGGAGCCATGTCTCCGGAGCGTTCCGGAGGGCTTCCGGTGCTCAGCCTTGTGAAGCTGTGCTGCAGCGGAAAGTACACCCCTCAGCAGCTTCAGAAGATGGTGGTGGGAAACGGCGGCTTCAACGCCTATCTCGGTACCAATGACATGAGAGAGGTGGAGAGTATGATAGACGCCGGAGGTGAAAAGGCCGAAGAGGCCGCCCTGGTAAAGAAAGCCTTTATCCTCCAGGTCACAAAAGACATCGGCGCCATGGCCGCGGTCCTCAAGGGTCAGGTGGACAGGATTATAGTGACCGGAGGCATCGCTTATGACAAGAGCGTGACGGAAGGAATAAAGTCGGCCGTGTCCTTCATCGCCCCTGTCACGGTGTATCCCGGCGAGGACGAGCTTCTGGCTCTTGCCAAGGGCGCTCTCAGGGTCATGAGAAATGAAGAAAAAGCGAAAATTTACGGAGATATACGGTAATGAGTGTTCTTGACAAAGTATTCGGCACACATTCGGAACATGAGGTGAAGCGGATAATCCCCATAGTGGACAGGATCGAGTCCATGAGGGATGAGATGATGAAGCTTTCCGATGAGGAGCTTCAGGCCAAGACCCCGTACTTCAAGGAACGCCTTGCCAACGGAGAGACTCTGGACGATATTCTTCCGGAGGCCTATGCCGCCGTCAGGGAAGCTGCCAGACGCACACTGAACATGGAGCACTTCCGGGTGCAGCTCATAGGAGGAGTGATCCTCCATCAGGGCAGGATATCGGAAATGAAGACCGGTGAAGGAAAGACCCTCGTGGCCACACTTCCCGCCTATCTGAACGCTCTCGAAGGAAGGGGCGTTCATGTGGTCACGGTAAACGATTACCTGGCCAACCGTGACGCCGAATGGATGGGACAGGTACACCGCTTCATGGGACTCACCGTGGGAGTGGTGCTGAACAGCATGAAGCCCGAAGAGAGAAGGGCTGCCTACGCCTGCGATATCACCTATGTCACCAATAACGAGCTGGGCTTTGATTACCTGAGGGACAACATGGTGATCTACAAGGAACAGCTGGTCCTGAGAGAACTGAGATACGCCATCATCGACGAGGTGGACTCGGTCCTCATCGACGAAGCCAGGACCCCTCTCATCATTTCCGGACAGAGCGGCAAGTCCACAAAGCTGTACGAAGCCTGCGACATTCTGGCCCGCCAGATGAAGCGCGGAAAGGACGTTGAGGAGCTGTCCAAGATGGACGCCGTCATGGGCATCCTTCCCGAGGAGGACGGAGATTTCATCGTAAATGAAAAGGACAAGGTCGTGAACCTCACCGCCCAGGGCGTAAAGAAGGTGGAGAGATTCTTCCAGATCGAGAACTACGCCGATCCCGAGAACCTTGAGATACAGCACAATATCATCCTGGCCCTCAGGGCGAACAACCTTATGCACCGGGATCAGGATTATGTGGTGAAGGACGACCAGGTGCTGATAGTGGACGAGTTTACCGGACGTATCATGCCGGGACGCCGCTACAGCGACGGACTCCATCAGGCCATAGAGGCAAAGGAACATGTGAAGGTAAAGCGGGAGAGCAAGACTCTCGCCACCATTACTTTCCAGAACTTCTTCAACAAATTCGAGAAGAAGGCGGGCATGACCGGTACGGCCCTTACAGAGGAAAGGGAGTTCAGGGATATTTACGGAATGGACGTGGTGGAAGTGCCCACAAACGTTCCCGTCATCAGGGTGGATCACCAGGACGCCGTTTACAAGACGAAGAAGGAAAAGTTCAAAGCGGTGGTGGAAGCCGTAAAGGAAGCTCACGACAGGGGACAGCCGGTGCTGGTGGGCACCATCAATATCGATACGTCGGAACTCCTGTCGGGAATGCT
>JAEEGL013803364.1_pt1 | contig 19779 bp, 14 predicted proteins | sample 9134231 | NCBI WGS metagenome assembly JAEEGL01 (sample SAMN16246548, study PRJNA631951) | gut metagenome | biome: gut microbiome; feature: rumen; material: fiber-attached | host: Bos | place: Iran: Karaj | collected 2018-10 | reverse complement strand
CCGATGTTCTCCTTCAGCCAGCCGTGGTACTGCCCGCGGCAGACCGCGTCCCGCTCCATCTGTGTGGGGCTCTTGACGTGTCGGGTCGTGAAATACATGTCGTTCTCCGGATCGCGGTATTTCCCGAGGGAGATCCCGCAGCAGCGGCTGTTGCTGATCTCATAGGCCTGGATGATCCAGCCCTTCGACCAGTGCGGGCCGATCATGCCGTCCTGATAGGCGGCGGGAGGCGCCCAGGTGGTCGCCGCCTTCGTGATCTCAAAGCCGCTGACCGTGATATAGTTCACGCCGGTCCGGTCCGGCAGAAAGCAGTTGCGGCGCACTGTGATCTCGACCTTCTCCCGGTTGGGATCCTTTCCGCGGAAGTTGGCAAAGAAGACCGTCCGGTCCCCCTCCTGCCGGGAAAACCACTTGAAGCGGGATTCCTCCGCCTTCCAGGCGTAGGGGTCCGGCTCTCCGGCCAGGCATTCCTCCAGCGACACGGCCTCGTACATCATCCGGTCGTTCAGAAATACGGAGCCCGTGTGCCGGACCTTCGGAGCGAAATACCAGTCCCCATAGACGAAGGTCGTATAGGGGTTGTAGGCTCCGAAGACGCCGTTGTCCACCTGCGCCGTCCAGACCTCGCCCTCATAGCGGGTCCAGCCGCGCAGGAATTCCGCCCCGGTGATCACGGCTCCCCGCTTCTCCGCCGAGCGATAGACGATCGGCGCCTCCTCCGTCCCGGCGTGGAGGGGATTGACATACTCCCGGTAGACGCCGGGCAGGACCACGACCTCGTCGCCGGGCAGAGCCACGCGCGCCGCGTCCTGAATATGGCGGAAGGGGCGCTCCCGGCTCCCTGTTCCCTCCGCCGGGGCCTGGATGTCCACATAATAGACCGCCGCTTTTTTCATTGGTGCATCCTCACTTTTCATGTAATCTCAATCGTAGATCTTCCGTCCCTTTTCGTCCGGGACGCCGCTGAGCCGGTGGAAGAAGGTGTTGACCACATCCCGCCATTCCCGGGCGTTCAAAAGCTGCTTCCTCATTCTCTCCTCCACCTCCGCCCGGTCCCGTCCGGGCAGGTGGAGCCCCGCCACGGTCCGCTGCATCCGCAGCGCCTCCTCAAAGCCCTCAAAGTGATCGTCGTAGATCCGCTGGATCAGGGTCCTGCCGTCGCGCATTCGGAAGAGATAGGGGAGCCGGTGGAAGAACAGCAGGTACTCGTCGGGGCAGCGGGCCGGGTCTTCGAAGCGCGCCGCGAGCGCGGGCGGGTACTGGCTCAAAAGCCCGGTCCCCGCGGCCGTGCGGTCGATCCCGACCCGTTCCCGGTCCGCTCGGTTATAGGTCCCCCAGGCCTGAAACTCATACCCCCAGGGGCTGGGACCGTAATGCGCCCCGGGATTCACCATCCAGCACAGCCCGAGGGGCGCGGTGTATTTTTCATAGGTACGGCTGCAGCCGAGCAGCAGCTCCGTCAGTGCTTCCTCGTCCCGCCCATAGCCGCTCAGGCGGATCCAGCGCCGGATCTCCTCCTCCGGGCTGCGGTCCGGGTCCCAGGCGAAGCGCCCGTAGGCGTAAAGGTTCAGGGCCGCGAAGGGATGGCCCGTCCAGTTCGCGTCCCGGCCCAGGTTGCTGACGGCCGCCATCGCGCGGACCCGGCCCTTCCCCAGCGTGTCGAAGAGCTCACGCCACAGCGGCGGCATCGCGAACAGGTCGATCTGATGGCCCGTGTACTCCTGTGTCAGCTGCAGCTCGAGCGCCATGCGGGTCCTCTCCATGCCCAGCAGCAGCGGCGAGACCGGCTCCCGCACCTGGAAATCGTAGGGGCCGTTCTTCACCTGCAGGAGCACGTTGTCCGCGAACTGCCCGTCCAGTGGCCGGTAGCGCTCATAGGCCGCGCAGGGACGGTCCGTGGCGGTATCGCGCCAGTCCTGCATGCAGTTATATACAAAGGCCCGCCAGACCAGCAGCCCCCTATAGGGGGCCAGCGCTCCGGCCAGCATGTTGGCGCCCTGCGCGTGGCTCCTGCCGTAGGTATTCGGTCCCGGCCGGTGCTCGCTGTCGGCTTTGACCAGAAAGCCTGCCAGATCCGGTATCGCCCGATAGACCCGCGCTGCGCGGTCCCGCCACCACCGGCGCACATCCCCGTCCAGCGGGTCCGCGGTCGTGAGCGGTGCGCGCGTTTCTCCGGAGATGGGGTCCGGATCGCGCAGAAACAGCGGGGCGGAAAAATCCACCGAGAGCATCAGCCGCACGCCGAAAGGCCGGAGTATCCGGGCCAGCTCCGCCGTCTCGGGCAGCCGCTCCCCGATCAGGGCGCGGGCCGCGGTGCCGACGTTCACGTTGTTGAGACAGAGGACGTTGATCCCCGCACTCGCCAGCATCCGCCCGAGCTGACGGATCCGGTCCGGCTCATAGGAGAAGCCGCCGCCCTCGAACCAGAGGGAGCGCCCGGCATAGCCGCGCTCGACGCTCCCGTCCGGGTTGTCCCAGGAATCCAGCATCCGCAGCTCGCAGACCGGACTTTGGACGCCCTGCGGCAGCGGGCTCCCGCAGATCAGATCGAACAGCGCCTCGTAGGTTCCGTACAGAATGCCCGTTTCCCCGCCCCGGACCGTGATCGCGCCGTCCCCGTTCCTCTCCAGAAGATAGCTCTCTCCCAGCGCTTCGTCGGAGACGAAGCGGAAAGACGGCGCTCCCGGACCGCGGCTTTCGGCAAAGCGCTCTACCTCCCAGGCCGCGATCTCCCGCGGGCTTGCGAGCGCCGCCGGCACCTCGCCCGGCATCGCCGAGAGCCAGGCGGGACAGTCCCGCCACGACAGCGTTTTCTCCATGCACGTCTCCTCCTTCACAGCCTGTCCTCCCGGTGCCGGCGCAGCTTGTCCGCATCGAACACGAGCAGCTGTCCCGGCGCCGGTTCCGTCTGCACGGTCCGGATTCCCGGCCATGCGCCGGTGTCCACGGCCTCCGCGGCCAGGAGCTTCCCGTCCGTCAGGCCCGCGAGGAAGTCCTCCAGTCTGTCTCTCCCGAACAGCTCCCAGCGGTGCGGACAGAGCACATGGCGAAACGGCAGCTCCAGCAGGCGGCGCATATTGGCGCGGTATTCCTGTACCGGCAGAGCCTCCGGGAAAAAGAGCCAGGTGCAGGGGTTCCAGTTGTCGCCGGTCAGCAGCAGCGCGCGCTCCGGTACATATATTACGGCGGAGCCCGGCGTATGGCCCGGGCAGCGGATCACCCGGGCGGAGAGGCCGCCCAGCTCGATCCGGCCCTCTTCCAGACGTTTCCACTCCGGCGTACGGCGGGATAGAAAGGCCCGCTCATCCGTCCGGAATCCGTTCTCCTCGGCCGCGTCCAGCGCGCGCCGACGCCAGAAGTCCGTGCCGTGCTCCCGCGCGAGCGCCGTATCCTCCTCCAGGACGAACGCCTCCGGGAACCATGCGGCGCCCAAACTGTGGTCGTAATGCCCGTGCGTCAGGATCAGGCGGATCGGCCGGTCCGTCAGGGAGGCGGCGAACGCGGCGACATCCTCCAGGCCGTATCCCGCGTCGACCAGCAGAGCCTCCCGACTCCCGACGAGCAGCGTCATGCACACCCCCAGCGTGTCCTCGACATGGAACACATCGGGCAGCACGTCCCGAACCCGGAACCCCATGGTCATCCTCCTCCCGGAATCATTCTGTTCCGGGAACACGGCTCTCCGCGCTCCCGATCTTGCGCCTTTGCGCAGGACGGGGCTGCGGGGAAAACGGCTCTCCGCTCGCACCGCTCTCCTCGCAGCCCCTCCGCAGGACGCTATTCTCCCCTGAAAAGCAGGGGCAGAAAATCATGCAGGCATCTTCGCCACACACTCCAGTCATGGCCGCCGGGAAAGGTCTTCCGCAGGATGGGGAGCCCTTTGCCCTCCAGGAAGGCGTCATCCGCCGCGAAGGCCCCGAAGAAGGGATCCTCCGTCCCCATCGCCCGATAAAAGACGCGGAAGCTCTCCCGGAAGCGCTCCGGCTGATCCAGCAGGGCCAGCCGATCGCTCTCCGCCTCGCCCCAGGGCGCCCGCAGAAAACCGCTGAACAAGCCGGCATAGGCAAAGAGCTCGGGATGGGACAGCGTGACCAGACTGGTCTGGTAGCTGCCCATGCTCAGCCCCGCCATCGCGCGGCTCTCCCGGTCGGTCTTCACCGGATAGCTCGCCTCGATGAAGGGAATCAGGTCCGAGAGCAGCACCCGCGTGAACAGCGAGCTCTGCCTCTGCCGGTCCTCCTCCGTCCCCTCGATGCGGGTCATACCGTTGCCCATGACGATGAGCATCTCCTCCATCCGGCTCTCGTGCAGCAGCCGGTCCGCGATCCGTCCGGCGTGGCCCTGATAGATCCAGCCGGTCTCGTTTTCGCCGTAGCCGTGCTGCAGATACAGGACCGGATAGTGCTTCTGCGGATCAAAGGCGGGCGGCAGATAGACCAGACAGATCTCCTGCTTGCCGGTGACGGAGGATGCGAAGTACTGCCGCGTCACGCGCCCGTGCGCGATGCCGTCCAGGCCGTCCCAGTCCTCGCCCGGCACCGGGACGTCGAAGAAGTTCATGGGGCGGCAGCAGCCGTAGCCGATCGGGAAGGCGGGGCTCAGCACGTCCGCGCCGTCGATCTTCAGGAAAAAGTAGAGAAAGCCGCGGCCCATATCCAGCGTGCCCTCCCACATCCCGTCGGCCGCTCTTTCCAGAGGGAACTCCGTGCCGAAGCGGTCGATCACGACCCGGGAGGCGGCGGGAGCCTTAACACGGACGAACACGCGCCCGTCCGGCAGGATCTCGTAGCCGATATCGCCGTCCCGGTCGGGCTCCCCGCAGTACGGGTCGAACGACAGGGCGGTGTCAAGCTGTCCTTGTCTTTTCATACGGCCTCACCTCAAGCCCGGGCGATCATTCCTTTACGCTTCCCAGCGCGATGCCCGTCACAAAGTATTTCTGCAGAAAAGGATAGACGATGATGATCGGGACCGCCGCGATGACCGTGATCGCACAGCGGATCGTGACCGGCGTGGTCTGGCCGAGCGTCGAGATCGCCTCCGCCGTCGCCTTGGCGGCATTGGCGCTCTGCTGCGTGGTCGCGAGCTTCATCTTCAGGATATACTGCAGGGTATACAGCTCTTTCTTCTGCCCGACATACAGGTAGGTGTCAAACCAGCTGTTCCAGCTTCCGACCGCGACGAACAGGGCCACCGTGGCGAGCACCGGTTTGCACAGCGGGAAAATGATCTGCCAGAAGATGCGGAAGTCCCCCGCGCCGTCGATCCTGGCCGATTCGACCAGCGCCTCGGGCAGGTTGGAGATATACGTTCGTATGACGATCATGTTGAAGCAGGAGAACATGGTCGGGATGATGTAGACCAGATAATTGTTGCGTAGATTCAGCGTTTTGGAAATCAGGAGGTAGTTCGGGATCAGGCCCGCGTTTATATACATGGTCAGAACCACGATGACGGTGAACAGCTTGCGGAACATGAATTCCTTCCGGGAGAGCGCATAGGCCAGCATGCTCGTCCAGAACAGGTTGAGCAGGGTGATCAGCACGGTCTTTGAGGCGGAGATCCACGCGGCCCGGTAGACGGCGTGATCCGACATAATGCTTTTGTAGCTCTCCAGGCTGAATTTCCGGGGCAGCAGGCCAATCCCGCCCCTCACCGCATCGGTCCCGTCATTGAACGAATAGGCAACGGTATTGATGACCGGATAGAGGGTGATAAACACCAGCAGGAGCAGAAAGATCCCGTTTATCAGCGGGAACAGCCAATCCTTGCGGTTTCTCTGTTTCATCCTTCTCCCTCCCCTCTCAGATCAGCGTGCTCTCATCCAGCTTTTTCGCGATCGTATTCGCCGTAAAGAGCAGGATGATGGCAACGACGCTCTTGAACATGCCGGCCGCAGTGGCCACGCCGTACTGCTGCTTTGAGATGCCGTATTTCAGCACGAAGATATCGATGGTCTGCGCCCAGTCCACGGTCAGCGGAGAGCTGAGCAGGTACTGGAGCTCGAAGCCCGCTTCCATCAGACGGCCGATGTTCATGATGAGCAGGATGACAAAGGTGGATTTGATCCCCGGCAGCGTGACATAGCGGATGCGGTTGAAGCGGCCCGCGCCGTCGATCACCGCCGCCTCATACAGGGTGGGGTCGATCGCCGTCATGGCGGCGATATAGATGATGGTGTTCCATCCGACTTCTTTCCAGACGTTTATGATGCCGACCAGCCACCAGAAGAAGCTCCCCTCTCCCAGGAAGAAGATCGGTTCCTTGATCAGTTTAAGGTTCAGCAGCAGCTGATTGAGCGGCCCGTTGCTGGCAAAGACGTTCTGTGCCATGCCGACCACGATGACCATACTGAGGAAGTGCGGCAGATACGTGACCGTCTGAACAAAGCGCTTGAACCCGGTGTGGCGTACTTCGTTCAGCAGGATGGCCAGCAGGATGGCCGTGATCGTACCGAAGGTCAGGTTGATGACGCTCATGCCCAGCGTGTTGCGGATACTCTCCAGAAAGTCCTTGCGTCCGAACAGCCAGATGAAATTCTTCCAGCCGACGAATTTGCTCCCGGAGATCCCCAGCTTGGGTTTATAGTCCTGAAACGCGGTGATCCATCCCCACAGGGGACCGTAATTGAACAGCAGCACATAGCAGATCATGGGAACGGACATCAGGATCAGCTGCCACTGCCTCGACAGTTTTTTCCCGACTCCCGGCTTTCGGGAACGAGCGCCGCTGTTTTCTGTTTTGACTGAAATGCTGTCCATGGCGATACTCCTCAAAACACGATACCGTTAAGGGACAAAAAGAAAAAAGATAAAAACGAGTGGAGGTGATATACACATCCTCCCCTCTGTCCTGTTTCTTCAGGCAGGCATTATCTTGTCAGGGAACCGCCGTCTGTCGGGTATCAGTCTCCCAGCACCTTCGCGGCCTCTGCCTGGACAGCGCCCCACATGTATTCGCCGAACTCGGTAGCGGACGGCGTGATCTGCTCCACGAAGGAATCCCACAGCGCGTCAAAGTCGGCCGGGTCGCACATGATCAGCTCGGGCAGCATCTTGTCCTGGATGTCCAGGAAGTCCTGGTGGGCGATGTCCACCGGGCTGTAGTCGATCTGCCAGGCCTCGCCGTAAGGAGCGAGCTCAATGGGCGGATTCACGAAATCAGCAAACTTCTGATAGCCGTATGCGCTCAGGAACTCCTTGTCGTACTCGCTCATCTGGCCGAAGACGATCTCGGGCTGGTTGGCAGGCTCCCAGCAGTTGCCGGCCAGCTCGCCGTCCAGGATCCAGCCCTGCTTCTTCGGGCTGCTCTGCGTGAAGGCTTCGGCCTTGTTGTGGAGCTTCCAGTTGGCATTCAGGGAGTTGGCATACTGCTCGGCGGTCATCATCAGACGGCCGTCTTCGATGTAGTAGTCCTCGCCTTCCACGCCCCAGTTGAACAGGAGCTGCCATTCATCGGACATCATCTCTTCCCACATGGCCACGATGCGCTCGGGGCACTCGCAGTTGACCGAGATACCGAAGCCGCGGCGGATGTTGGGCAGAGAGCCGTTCACATAGTGCTCCTCGATCTCCTTGCCGTCCACATACTCGGGATCATAGACAAGGCCGAGAGCCACATAGGTGTTCTTGTACATGTTGGCGTCCTGCAGGGCAAAGGTGGCATTGTTGAAGTCCCAGGTCTGGTCGAACATGCCGAGGACCGTGCCGCTGGACAGGGCCGCGATGTACTGGTCGTAGTTCATGACAAAGGTGTCCTTGGAGATCAGGCCCTTGTGGAACTGCTCGTTCAGCTTCTGATAGTAGGCCTTCGCATAGGGCTTGTCGATGAAGGTCTCGGTGTAGAAGTCGGGGGTGCTGACATCGACCAGGACCTCGCCGTCATTCGGGCGGCCCATCAGGTGCTGGACGGGGTTGATGAGGCAGAAGTGACGCCAGCCTTCGCAGAGGATGTCAAAGCCGGTGTAGGGGGTGCCGTTCTCATCGGTGGGGTTGGCCTCGATAAAGGCGTCCAGCAGGTCGAAGTACTCGTTCAGAGTGTGGATCTGCGGATAGCCGGCCCAGGCGAGCACCTGCTTCTGGACGAAGAAGGCGGGGCCGTTGACCTGGTTGACGATCTGGGGACCATCGGGAAGACCGTAGTTCGGGATGATGTACATGACGTCGTTGCCGGCCTCATCCTTCTCGATGATGCGGGCCAGCTGCGGCTCGATGTGGGCCCACAGGCGCGGGGTCTTCTCCGGGCTCACGTAGTCGAGCAGGTTGATCAGCGCGCCGTTCTGGATCAGCAGATCCGCGCTGTTGCCGCCGTCAAACAGATCCGGATAGTCCTCACCGGCAATCATCAGGCCCAGCTTTTCATCCAGGTCGCCGGCAAGGAATTCAAACTCAAATTTGACGCCGAACTCTTCCTCGATCTTCTGATAGATCTTGTTGTCCTCTGCGGGCTGATCGCCGGGGTCGCCACGGAAAACCGTGAGCGTGATCGGCTCCGGAGCGTCTTCCGCCCTTGCGGGGGCCGAAAGAACGGGAGCCGCCAGCAAGGCCAGCACCAACAGAGCTGCCAGGAATTTCTTCATTTGAGTTCCTCCTTCTAAAGATTTTTGGTAAGAAATTATAAATTTCTTTGTTTGAATTCTACCTTCTTTATCGTATATGCGCAAGTACTATGTTGTTTTTTTCATTAGACTAATTTACGGTTTAGACAAATAATCCCGAAATGTCCAAACAGGCGCAGACGGGAGACCGACAGCGGCGTTCCCGCCGGAGCGAAACCGCGGAGGCCCTCCTCCCTGCTGGCTGCCCGCTTTTTCGGGCGCTCCTTATCGGGCGTTGTGCTCTCCGCCTTGTTCTGTTATACTGGTGCCGATCCGTATACCGCGCGGCGGCCGATGCACGGCCGGCCGGCGCCCGGCAAGACAGGAGGTCAATACCATGGATCAACTCAAACACCGCAGGGCGGAGGCCCGCCTGCGCCTTCTGAACCCGGACGGCACGCCCGCCGCGGGGCTCCCCGTCCGGATTGACCAGGCCTCCCACTCCTTTCTCTTCGGCTGCGGAGCCTTCGACGCTCTGGCACTGGCGGCGGCCCGGGAGGAGACCGAAAAGGCCCTTCTGCGCGAGCGCATGGACAAGTGGCTCGGGCTGTTCGATTACGGTACCCTGCCCTTCTACTGGGGCCTCTATGAACCGGAGGAGGGGCAGACGGCCTTCCGGGAGACCATGGCAGCGGCCAGTTGGCTGCGGGAGCGGGGCGTTCATGTCAAGGGCCACCCCCTCTGCTGGCACACGGTCTGCGCACCCTGGCTGCTGCAGTACTCCAACGCCGGGATCCTCCGCCGCCAGATCGAACGCGTTCGTCGGGAGGTGACGGCCTACCGGGGCGTCGTCGGCCTGTGGGACGTGATCAACGAGGCGGTCATCATGCCGGACTTCGACAGGTACGACAACGCCGTGACCCGCATCTGCAGGGAGACAGGCCGCGTCCGGCTGGTGAAGGAGGTTTTCGCCGCGGCGCGGGAGAGCAATCCCGACGCCGTGCTGCTCATCAACGATTTCAACATCAGTCCGGCTTATGCAAGGCTGCTCGAAGAGCTGCTGGAGGCGGACGTGCCCATCGATGCGATCGGGATCCAGAGCCATCAGCACCAGGGCTGCTGGGGCCGGGAAAAGCTGGAGGAGGTCCTGGAGCGCTTTTCCCGCTTCGGTCTGCCCCTCCATTTCACGGAAAACACCCTGATCTCCGGAGAGCTCATGCCCGCTCACATCGTGGATCTGAACGACTGGCAGGTGGAGAGCTGGCCCAGCACCCCGGAGGGAGAGGAACGGCAGGCGCGGGAGATCACCGAGCTCTATACCGTGCTCTTTTCCCATCCGCTCGTGGAAGCCATAACCACCTGGGATTTCATCGACGGCGGCTGGCTGAACGCCCCCTCCGGCCTGCTGCGGGCGGACGGCAGCGAAAAGCCCTCTTATCACGCGCTCCGGGCGCTGATCCACGGCGCGTGGGAGACCCACGAGACCCGGACGACGGACGCGGATGGGTTTCTCTCCTTCACCGGCTTCAAGGGCGGCTACACGCTGCAGTCCGAGGTCGGGACCGCGTCCTTTGAGCTGGACGGCGCCAAGGAGACGTCGCTGCGCCTGTCCCGGTGAGCCGTGCGGCGGCGCGTTCTCCACAGCACAACAGAGCGGGTGTTCCGACGGAACACCCGCTCTGTTGTGCAGGCATCGTTTGAGGGGCTCGCCGCAGGCACAGGCCGTGCCGTCCCGGAAAGGTCTTCAGCCCTTCAGGCGCTCCAGCATCCAGGTCCGCACCGCCGCGACCGCCTCCTCAAGATGATAGTCGTAGCAGTGGGTATCCCCGGGGAGGATCGCCAACTGCGCATCCCGATACCGTGCCGCCGCCTCGATCGCGCAGCGGACCGGCACGGTATCATCCGCGTCCCCGTGAACGAGCAGGACCGGCCCGGGATAGCGGTCGATCGCCTCCTCCACGTGGATCGTCTGCGCCGCGCGGAGGTAGTTCCCGCCCAGGACCCAGCCGTATGACGAGCAGATCTCCTCCGGGATGTTGTCGGGATCGTACGCGACCCCCAGCGTCAGACCGCGTCTTGCGTCCTCCGGGATGATCGTCGCGGGCGACATGGGGACGATCCCCCGGATGCATTCGCGCTTCAGGGCGGCCGCGAGCATCACGGTGAGGCCTCCCTGCGAATGTCCGCAGAGATAGAGGTCCGTCACAAAATCCAGCGTGCGCGCATAGTCGATGACGGTCATGGCATTCGTCATCCACTTGAACAGCGTGTGGTTCCGGAACTCTCCGCCGCTGAGCCCGTGCCCGTACATGTCGACGCGCAGGGTCGCGCAGCCGATCTCGTTGAACATACGCGATACCGCCGTGATATGCCGCTCCTCGCTGTGTCCGGTGAATCCGTGGATCACGATGACGAGCGGGCACCTCCCGGCGCGCTCGCGCGGCATGTCGAGCCTGGCGTTCAGGCGTATGCCGTCATCCATAATAAACATGGCGTTTCCTCCTTCCGGTCTTTCCGTTTCCCGAACCCTCTCCCAGCACAGCCCCTCCGAGGATCAGGACCGCGCCGAAGACCTGCGGAGCCGTCAGGCTCTCGTGCAGGAACAGCGCGGAGAAGAACAGCGCGGAAACGGGATCCAGATAACTGATCAGGGCCACGGACTGCGCCGGCAGTCTCTGCAGCCCGGTAAAATACAGCAGATAGGCGAGGCCCGTGTTCAGAAGCCCGATCAGCAGCAGGTACGGGAGATCGGCGCGTGTCGGGCGCGGAAGTCCGGAGCTCAGAAGAACGTACAGCAATACGACAAGAAACGCGATGTCCAGCTCGATGGCGGCCGTCTGAAGCCCGCTCGTCTTGCGGATGCGCTTGTTGAACACGATGAGCGCGGCATAGAACACCGCCGAGCCCGCGGCTGTCAGCAGGCCGCCCGGGCTCCATCCCCCGGCGGCGATGCTCCCGCTGATGAGCAGGATGCCGAACGCCACGGCGATGACGGCCGCGATCCGGATTCCCGTCAGTTTCTCGCGGAAAAGCAGCGGAGAAAACAGGATGACCAGCATGGGGCCGGCATAATAGATCAGCGTCGCCAGGCTCACATTCAAAAGCCGGTACGCGCCGAACAGCGCGACCCAGTTCAGGCCGAGCGCCACGCCTCCCGGCAGCAGCGCTCCGAGCTCGGATCGGATATCGCGCAGAGCGAAGCCGCCCCGCAGCAGGACCAGGCCCGTCAGTACGAGTCCGCCGATCAGCGTCCGGAACAGGACAATGTGGCTGCCGGAGAGGGAGATCCGGGCGACATACAGCCCGTTCGTTCCGAAGAACAGCAGGGAGAGGATGTACATGGCGTAGAACACGCCTATTCTGTTCGGTTTTTCCGTCATGTCTCTCCCCCCCTGATCCGGTCTCGCCTGCTCCGTATCCGGGAGAGCCGGTCCTCCTCCGCGCACGCCGGCTTCCGGAGGGACGCCTCCGCCGCCGAAACACTCCCGTCAGACAGCATTATACAATACTCCCCCGAGGCAGGCAAGCAAAACGCGCTCATGCGCCGCCGTTCCCGCTCAGATCCCGGGAACGGCTTCTCTCTTCTCGCGATACGCCTTTGGGGTGACGCCATAGAGCTCCCGGAACTTCCGGCAGAAATACGTGCTGCTCTCAAAGCCGGTCTCCTCCGCGACGGCGCTGATCTTTTTCTCCGTGGAGCGGAGCAGCCCGGCCGCGTGCCGCAGTCGACAGCGGATAAGATACGCGACGGGCGCCTGACGGATGCCCTGACGGAAGATCTGCAGGGCCGTGCTCTTGCTGACATGGACCGCGGCCGCGATGTCCTCCAGACGGATATCCTCCCGGTAGTGCTCATGGATATACTGCATCATGATCTGCAGCCGGACCCGATTGGTGCGCTCCGGCGTTTTCCGCTCATTTTCCGGCGCCGGCTGCCAGTGCCGATGCAGTTCGCCCCAGAAACCGAGCAGGAGCCTCACCGTTTCGATCTCTTCGGCGTCCGGGCTCTCCTGCAGGGCGAAGACCTCCCGCATGAGCCGGATACACCTCCCCTGCCAGGGGACGGCGGGATCGAACAGCATGCCGTCCGGGCCATGCTCCAGATAGGGGAGCAGATACTTCCGGTAAATCAGACTGCCCTCCGGCGCCAGCAGGGAGGGCGAATACACCGCGTTCGGAATGACCGTGCTGCCCTTCGCCTCAAAGCGGTGGATGACCCGGCTGTTGACAAGCAGTCCGCACCCCGCGGAAACGATGACTTTCTCCTCGCCCACAAAGCAGATCGCCTGACCGGACTGTACCTGGACGTATTCCCATTCGGGATGCCAATGCCAGTCGACGCAGCGGAAATCAAAGTCCCAGATGTCCTCGTAGTAATACTGAAACGGATACGGAGCGCTGCCGTGGCGGGCGCTCTCCAGCAGCGTCTCGTCCGTGATGATCCGGGAAAATGCTTTTACGTTTGACACGGTCCCATCTCCTCCTCTCGGGATCTCGCTATATTATACTATAAATCCGGGATATTGTCCCTTTCTTTTCCCATCTTTTCGGGATATACTTCATTTTGTCAAAAACAAAAACCGGAAGGAGGACGCCGGATGCAGAAGAATTACCGGAAGACCCTGCTTGCCTGCTATCTGGGCTTTATCACGCAGGCGATCACCGCCAATTTCGTGCCGCTCCTGTTCCTCAGATTCCACACCGATTACGGCATTCCCCTGGGCCGGATCGCCCTGATCCCCACGGCGTTTTTCCTGACACAGCTGCTGGTCGATGTGTTCTGCGCCCGGTTCGTGGACGCGATCGGCTACCGGCGCAGCGCGGTCGTCTCGGAGATCGCCAGCGGACTGGGTCTCGCGGGTCTGGCGGTGCTCCCGGACCTCTTTGCCGATCCCTTCGCGGGCGTCATGATCTGCGTGGTGATCTATGCCGTCGGCAGCGGCCTGATCGAGGTCCTGGGCAACCCCATCGTGGAGGCCTGTCCCTTTGAGCATAAGGATACGGTAATGAGCACGCTGCACTCCTTCTACTGCTGGGGCTCCGTGGGCGTGATCCTGCTGTCCTCCGCGTTCTTCGCCGTTTTCGGCATCCGGCACTGGAAATGGCTGGCCTGCTTCTGGGCCCTGATCCCGCTGTACAACATCCGCAATTTCGCCGTCTGCCCCATCGAACGGCTGACCGAGAAGGGAAAGGGCATGACGATCGGCCGTCTGTTCCGGACGCCCGTATTCTGGGTAGCCATCGTCCTGATGGTCTGCGCCGGCGCTTCGGAACTGGCCATGGCGCAGTGGGCTTCCGCCTATGCGGAAGCGGCCCTGGGCTTCTCCAAGACGGTGGGCGATCTCGTCGGTCCCTGCCTCTTTGCCGTGACCATGGGCGTCAGCCGGGTCCTTTACGGGAAGTACGGCGCGAACATGGATCTGTCCCGCTTTATGATCGGCTCCGGGTTCCTGTGCCTGTGCTGCTATCTGCTGGCGTCCCTCTCCGCCGGCCCGATCCCCGGCCTGATCGGCTGCGTCTTCTGCGGCTTCTCCGTGGGCATCCTGTGGCCCGGGACCATCAGCATCGCCTCCCCGCTCCTGCCCCGGGGCGGGACTGCGCTGTTCGCTCTGCTGGCCATGGCCGGGGACCTGGGAGGCGCCTTCGGGCCGAGCCTGGTCGGCGCAATCTCCCAGCGGACGGGGGACAGCCTGCGCTCCGGCATGCTGGCGGGCAGCGTGTTCCCGCTGGTGCTGATCGTCTCCCTGTTTCTGCTCAGCCGATCCGCAAAAAACAGGCCGGCCGCGTGACCGTCCCCGCACAGCGCCCCCGCCCGGGCTCCGGCAGCGCCGGGAGATCGCCCCTGTCCCGCCGCGCACCGGGCAGGAGCAAAACAGAAAACCTCTTTTGCCTTTCGGCAAAAGAGGTTTTCTGTTTGAGGCGCAAACGCGGATCATCCCTCCTGCTTCGGGGCGGGACCGCGGCTGCTGCTCCATGCGGCAAACGCTCCGCAGATCTCCGCCAGCTGCGGGGGCAGATACTCCCCGAGCCTCTCCCGGAGCTCCTCCGGCACGCCGTAGAAAGCCTCTGCGATGCCGCCCGCGATGGCCGCGATCGTGTCGCTGTCGCCGCCGATGGAGATGCTGTTGCGGATCACATCCTCAAAGCTCTCCCCTTCGAAGAAGCAGGTCAGCGCCTGCGGCAGCGAGACCTGACAGATCTCCCGTCCGTGCCCCTGCCAGTTGACCCGGTAGCCGTCCACGGTCATGGACAGGTCGTAGTACGCCTCCATCGCGTCCCGGATCTCCTCCTTCGTACAGCCCTGCCGCGCCATCACGATGGCGACCGCCGTCGCCTCCGCGCCCTTCATCCCCTCGGGATGATCGTGTGTGACGCGCGTGACCGCCGCGGAGAGGTGCCGGGCCTCCTCCACGCTGCGCGCGGCAAAGCCCACCGGACTGATCCTCATCGCCGAACCGTTGCCGCAGCTGTTGTAGGGCTGCGGATCGTCGCTGAACATCCAGCGGATGAAACGCGCGCCGTAGCCGCAGTGCGGGTACTGCCGCCCGATCCGCTGCATGGCCGCGACCGTCTTCTCCTCCAGATCGGAGAAATCCTCTCTGCTGTCCATCAGCGCCTGCGCCACCGCGCAGGTCATCACCGTGTCGTCGGTGAAGCAGCAGTCCGCCGTCAGAAACGAGAAGTCCTTGCTCAGATGATTGTGAAACTCAAACCGGGAACCCACGATGTCGCCCAGGATCGCCCCTGTCATCGGCATCTCCCTCCTTTACGGTTTCAGTATACCTCTTTTCCCTTCCCTGCGGTCAACCGGCGTTTGACGTTTTTCACACGCTTCCGCACCCCGGTCCGCCCTGCCTGCCGACCGGGAACACGGCTTCACCCGCCGTGGAAGTTCGCGGATCTACGGCCGATAGGACGTCAGGATCTCGAGGATGTCCCTCTCATACACATTCCCGTTCAGTACGTCGCCGTTGGGCGAAAAGCTTATCGTACGGATATCCCGCGGGTCTTCGGCATAGGGATTTGATTCCTCCGCGTTTTCGTCAAAGTACTCGCTCAAGTACCGCAGCGCATTCCCGCTGGGGAACACGACGTTCCCGGAGGCGAGAGGGATACGCAGAGGCTCAAATTCCCGGAGGAGCTCCCGGGTCCGGATATTGCAGGGGTTGTCGTCGTCCGGGCCGACGAGCCACGCGGGATTCAGCCTGACCGGGATACCGGCTCCGACGGCACAGGCGGCGAAGGTCTTGACCGGCTCCAGGGGGATGGTCTCCTGATGGAAGGCGTCCACCGACAGCAGCAGATCGTTCACCCCGCTGGCCCGAAGAGCCCGGGCGACTTCTTCGATCCTTTCGCGCCGCTCGGAGAAAAAGCCGTTCGTAATGAGCTGTCTTTTCCCGATCCCCAGCTCCGTCCCGGTCCTGTGGATCGCGCAGACCACGTCCGGCCAGAGCAGCGCCTCTCCACCGAAGGTCATCAGCGACTCGATCGGATAATGCTCGCATATCGTTCGGATGGCTTTTGCCGCGTTGTCCGCGTCGATATGCTCCGTGAAGCCGGCGTGATCGCCCTCCGAGCAGTGCCTGCATCTGCCGGTGCAGGCCATGGTCACGACAAATTCGATCCGGTTCAGGTTCCTGAGGTATTCGTTCATGTGCCCCGCTCTCCTCCGGTCACACCCGCCTGCCGGTATTTCGGCGAAAAGTCTCCGCCCGTTTCCTGGCCGGAGCACGCCGCGGTTCATCCCTGCCCGTCCGCGTTGCTCACCTCTTCAGGCCGCCTTTTTATGCCCTTGTACTCGACGCAGAGCATCGTCAGGTCATCGAACTGCTCCGTGTCCTTGACGAAATCTTCCAAGGTGTGACGAACCTGATGCAGAATCTGCTTCGGAGATACGTCGGGATTTTCGTTGAGCGCACAGATCATGCGATCGAGGCCGAACATCTCATGGGACGATTTGTTTCGGATCGCCTCCGGGACGCCGTCCGTATACAGGAACAGCTTTGATCCCGGCGCCATCTGGAGTTTGTATTCCTTATACGTATTGCCGCCGATGACGCCGATGACGAAGCCGTGCTTGTCCTTCAAGAGTTCGAACCGACCGTCCGGCACCTTGACGGCGGGATACTCATGACCCGCATTGGCGGCCGTCAGGATACCGGTCGACAGTTCCAGGATACCCATCCATACCGTTACGAACATCTCCTCGTCATTGTTGGCGCAGATGGCGTCGTTCGCCCGGGTCAGGATCTCCCCCGGGGACTTCCCGAGCATCGCACAGTTCTGAAGGATGATCTTGGAAATCATCATAAACAGGGCGGCCGGGATACCTTTTCCGGAGACGTCGGCAATAACCATGCACAGATGATCGTCGTCGATCAGGAAGAAATCATAAAAATCTCCTCCCACTTCTCTCGCCGGCTCCATAACGGCGTATATGTCAAACTCCGTTCGGTCGGGAAACGGGGGAAAGTCCCTCGGCAGCATCGATGTCTGGATCCTGGTCGCCAGAGACAGTTCCGTGCTGATGCGTTCTCTTTCGGCGGTGATGACCTCGTTTTCGCGGATGTATTCTTTCATGCGCTGCGTCAGTGACCGGAAGGAGTTGGCCAGCAGCTGGGTCTCGTCTCCGGTGTCAAGGTCCCAGTGAAAATCCAGATTGTCGCCGTGCATGGAGCCGACTTTCTCCGTAAGCCGACGGATCGGCTTCACGATCCGGTTGGACAGCGCCACCGACACGGCCAGGGCGATGAACACCGCCACGCCAAGCAGCAGGAGAAGCAGCCAGTTCGCGTGTCTGATGTAAGTGTTTGCGTCCTCAAAAGACTGCCTCGTCATCGAATCCAGGCTGGCCAGAAGCTGGTTCGTCGGCGCCTCCACCGCATCCTGGGCGAGAAAGACGATCATCGCCCAATGGACGCTTCGCATCGGCGCATAGGCCGCGTAGTAGGAAACGCCGTCAATGGACAGCTGCTTGACCCCCACGCCGCCGCCGATCGCGCCTCTGGCCATTTCACCCAGCGTCTTGTTTTCGGACAGGCGAAGGTCCTCCCCCTCAGCGACCGCCGCAAGAATCCCCTCGTCGAAGGTGGAAAACAGGACCTGCCCGCGCCGGTTGATGATGCAGGCGTTGCCGCTTTTCCCCAAATCCACGCTCTTAACGAGGTCCTCCATGTTTTCCAGGTACATGCCCGCGCCCGCGACGCCCTTAAGCTCTCCTTCGGAAAACACCGGCACGCCGCACATAATAGCCAGGCGCGGCGTGTGCGCGTCCTTGGTGACCGGCGTGAAATACGGAATGCCCGTTTCGGCCGCGCCCTGATACCAGGGGCGTTCTTTGGCCTCCAGAGGCATGAGGTTCCCGGCTTCATCAAACTTTTTGGCCGGGATATAGTCGGCCTGCACCATGAAGCCGGACTCCGTCGCCACATAGATGGAGGCCATGTCCTTCTGACTGGCGTTCACGGACATCAGCACGTCCTGTATGTTGCCGATCAGCTCCAGCTCTTCCGCGACCTCCGGATCCGTCGGGTCCGTGTCGGCGGAATACAGGACCTGAATGGTCAGCTCGCCGTCCCTGTCCGCATCGGGCAGCGGCACGCTCCTGGGGGAATACAGTTCGGGGTTGTTGTAGATCTGCTCTGCGACCGCGGCCACAACAGACACGCCCCGTTCGAATTCGAGGAACAGCTCGTCCGCAATCTTCGCTTTTTCCTTGGCAAGCTCCAGCATCCGACTCTTAGACTGTTCGGTCATATATGCCAGAGATTTGTCGCCGATGGTTTCGCTGAGCTCATGATTGGACTCCGCCAGTGTATCCGCCGCCTTTTTCATCGTCAGGGCGAATATGAGGCCCGCGACAAGAAGCATGCCGATCACAAGCGCGATCATCGCGCGGAGAATCCGTCTGCCAAGGGATTTGTTTTTTGTCATGCGTATGTCTCCTTCTCTCGGCGCTTGCCCCCCGGGCTCTTTGCTCCGGCATTCGGTCGAAACTCTTCTGTTTGACAGATAACACAGTAACAGGATTAAAATACCATAAATCGACGGATATTTCAATCAATTCTCATGTTTGGGGGCCCCACGCTTGCGAGAAACGCAGAAAGAAACGTTCTGTTGCAGGACAGGCAAAAGAGCTTTCTTTTCCTGGCACGCGACAAGGGATCCACTTGCATTTTTCGCAGGGAAGCCGGTGCGTGTTGACCGGCCCCTCCCGTACGAAAAACAGAGAGGTTCCCCGGTGTGCGCGCCGGTTCACGTACAGCCCACCGGGCTGTGCGGACAGGATCCGAATCCCTGTCGCAGAGCCAAAAAGCCCATCCCCGACGGGATGGGCTTTTTGTGAAAGACCGCGTAGACGGTATGAAACGATAGATGTACCTAAAAGGTACATGCGGAACACTTTGGCAAACGGGGATCTGTCAAGAGGATGCTCACCGCTTTTTGCAGGTGAGATCGTCGAACATCACGCAGCCGTCGCCGAAGGTCAGCTTGAGCATGCCGCCCTTGCGGCCGAACGCGTTTTCGCCGATGGGGTAGAGGCGGAACTCCAGCGGGTCGCCGTCGTCGTCGAGGCACTTCGCCCAGAGCTCGCCGTCCTTCATCCAGACCTCGTCAACGATGAAATCCGCGTCCTCGGGGTGCTCATATTGGCCGCAGAAGCTCTCCCATTTCGACCTGTCGGGATCCTTGATCGCAATATCCTCGATGGAGACGATGGGATCGGGTTCCTGATCCCTTGCGATCTTCGGCATCCCGGTCCAGAAGCCGTCAAAGGCACGGTAATCTTTGGGATGCCGGTTCATGAGGAAGACGAGCACCCTGTCCGCGTCGATGAAACGCTCGAACCAGGTGGAGACGCCGGGCATGCCGCCGCTGTGACTGACAACGAGCCCCAGCTTCTCGTCGCGGCCCACGGCCCAGCCGAAGCCGTAGCCCAGCCCATCATCCTCGTCGTAAACGGCGTCCTCGCCGTTATGGAGCTTTCCGGGGGTGTACATGAGCCGTTGCTCTTCCGGCGTGAGTACCTTGCCCTTGCGCAGCGCCCTGTCCCAGCGGAGCATGTCGAAGATATCGGTATACACGTAGTCGTCGCCGTTCAGGCCGTCAAAGGCGACCACGTCACCGTCCTCGGCGGAGTCCACGTCGGCCACCCATTTGCCGTCCTCGAACACTGTCGCCTGGGCGTAATTCTCAAAGGGCACGCCGTCCCTGCGGATATGGCAGCAGCGGGTAGCGGTCAT
>JAEEGL016517198.1_pt1 | contig 19780 bp, 19 predicted proteins | sample 9134231 | NCBI WGS metagenome assembly JAEEGL01 (sample SAMN16246548, study PRJNA631951) | gut metagenome | biome: gut microbiome; feature: rumen; material: fiber-attached | host: Bos | place: Iran: Karaj | collected 2018-10 | reverse complement strand
CTTCGGACACACTGGTTGAAACACTACCCTTCAGCATTAATGATAGAGTAGCGTTTCAACCAGTGTGTCTGAAATCTGTAGACTTCAAGGATGCGGTGTAAAGATAGCAAGACAAAAGTGAGTAACATGCTCTGTATTCTGCTATTTTTCAACCTATTTTGGTTGGAAATTGCCTCGATATGCTCCGTTTTTCACACATTACACCAAAAGTTTGTTTTAATTATGACTCTGTTGTCTAATTAATAAGTCTAATTATTAAAATAAATAGATTAGACACATCTTGATCAAAAGTTGTTATTTCATCAAGTATATATGAAGGATATTCTGTACTATTCCAAATTTTTTTGCCTCTTTTGTAAATATATTGACATTGATCATTGTTTACCACAGGAGCAATTCCTCCCCTGAAACTCGCAGCATAGTCATATTGTGGATTGATGACGTATGTACAAGTTTTATCAATAAATCCATATCTACCAACCCCATATTTCCCTCCAACTCTAACACAGGATAATCCTTCAGAAAAAGGCCGAGCACAATAATACGATAGTTTAATGACAAATCTTCCAGTCTTGGCAAGTTGTGCCATACTCGCCGAAAGAGGTAAGCACCATCAGCGCAGACAGCATGGCGAAAATGATGAGAGTTCTTGTTTTCATTTGAGTCTTCGTTCATTATGGTTTATTCTATGAACGAATCAAAGAAATGTATAAACATACCCTGAAAACATCTGACTAAACTAAATATTATCATCACTTATAAATGACTTCTATTCCACTGAAATCTGTAAAATGATCATGATCTATATAATAATATTTCCCGTTATATATATGGTCTTTAGGGAGATAAATTCTCTTTAATCTAGTCTCAAAACCATCTGCTTGAACTTCCAACCATTCTATTCTTTTATTTGAAGTTAAATCAAGTTCTACGATATCGCAATCTGAACAATACAGCAATTCTAGACGCTCGTTATGGCACAAATCCAAAGATTTTATAGGATTTGACCAACAATTTAAAGACATAAGATTATTACATTTGGACAAATCCAAGGAGGTCACTTGATTTAAATTACATATCAATTGCATGAGGTTAACACATTTGGATAAATCCAAAGAGGTTAGTTTGTTATCTTTAATGTTCAAATACTCAAGCTCCTTACAACGTGACAAATCAATAGAAGTCAATTGACCTTGTGTGCAATAGACTGTTTTTGCAGATTGTGGCAAAATAAGTCGATGGCAATTGCTTTTTTCAATAGAAATAAAGTATAGTTTATTGTATGTTGATAAATCCATATATGAAAAATCATTCCCTACAATAGCCAATGCCTCTATTGAAGGTGGTAAAACGACATCCATACATGAAACATCATACATTATAACCGATTTTACATTGGGGCATTTTGACAAATCAACATGCTTTATTTCATTATTCCAACCAATTCTTATTGAGTTCACATTGGCGTTTTCAACTACAAGTCTATCACAATAGACTCCAAATCCTATGTTGGTGGCAACTCTTCTTCCTTGATAGACTCTGCTAGCTTCTTCATTATCTTTATATGGACCGATATCAAGGGTTTTCAAATTAGGGAAATATTGTAAATAAGTGTTCCCGTCAAGAAGATTTAATGGGTCTTGGTATCTCAAAAACAATTCTGTAATTGCATAACGTTCTTCTCTGCTTATCAAAGCATCATAGTTCTTGTCTGCCTCATCAAGAAGATAGTATGCCATCAATGGATCATATACTTGAAAACCTTCTTCAAATATTTCAGGAGAAACAGGGCCGTATTGATAATAATCCGTTACATATTCAATTACCGCATCCATTCGAAAACTTTCACAATAGATTTTTACGTAGGTATATGTAGAAGCATGCCAACTTGTATCAAAATATTCCGCTCTAGCTATATATGCATAGCCTTCATCAAGACCCATTATTGGTGCCCAGTTTTCGGTTCTCCAACCTCCTTGAATATATGCCAAACCTCTACGTTTGCCAACACATGTAAACTCCCAGTGACCGGAATGGTCAACAAGATTGTTTGTATTCGTCATCGTAATCCCGTACGGAACCTTGCTGCTTGGATAAAATGTATTATCGCCTGCAACCTGATTAGACAACCTCAATCTAACTGAACCATCTACTTGGGATAAAAAACTTGTAGAATAGTTTATTATTTGAGAAAAGAGGTTTGGGCACAACAGCACGCCTGCAATAATAAGAGTTAAGCGTAATAATATTTTTTTCATGTTTTTCCATTATTGTCCACTAATAATTTGGACGGTTTATAAATAATCAACAATCATTTTCTGTATTTATTGTATTCATCCAGTCTTGTCAATATACCCACATTTTTCACCAACTTTTATACATGCCAAACCTTCTGAGAAGCCTTCGGCAACCATATCAAACTGCGGCTTAATAACCATCCGCCCCGTAGCATCAATATAGCCTTCCTTGCCGTTCACTCTTACAGGGTAGAGTTCAGTGTCTTGCGCTAGGCAAGTTGCGCCATACTCACTGAATGAAACAAATATCATCAGCGCAGAAAGCACAGCAAAAATGGTTAGATTTCTTGTTCTCATTGAATTTCTATTTGGTTTTTAAAACACATTTTAAAATTTCACAATATCCTCCCACAAAGAATCATTTAAAATATGTTTTGGCGTCCCGTTTGTCTTCAAGAATTCTACACCCTTCGCTAAAATACACAAATTCAAGATCCTTGTTTTTGCTGCAATCAAAAAACTTGATTTCAACACTTCCGTTTCTAACATCAACATCGGTCAATTTATTCTTTGAGCAATTGATATTATCAAGCGAAGTGTTATTTGTGAATGACAGTTTGCTTATTCTATTATTTGAACAATCCAATGTTTGCAACGCTACATTTTGGGAAACATCCAATCTTGTCAATTCATTCCCAGAACAATTTATAGTATTCAACTTGGTGCATCCTGAAACGTCAATAGCCGACATTTTGTTTTTACTGACATCCAAATGCAGCAAATTAGGATTGTTTTTCAAATCCAATGTATAAAGCAAATTGTTACTACATTCAAGATGAATCAATCTATCGTTTTTCAACCCATCTAATGTCTTTAATGCACATCCGTTGGCAATAAAGGTCTCAAGCAGCGTGTTTTTACCCAAGTCAATCCGAGGAATGTTATTACCGGAACAGATCAGTTTTTTCAAATTAACAAAATGCTCTATCCCCTCAATACTTGAAATTTGATTTGAGGTTCCAAAGAAATTCAATAGCGACTTATCCCTTTCAATATCAATGATATAAGTATGTTCAGCATCCCATTGTGTAAGAATGCCGTCATTATCCATATCACAACACCTCAACAAATACTCCAAAAATACAGGGTCTTTGATGTCACTGTTGATTGTAACCAATTTTGCATTAGCTTCAGTTTCAGATCGTGCTTTCTCAACCGTCCTAATGTCTTCAATTACAGCCAAAAGCGAATCATTCTCTTCTTGAAGTTGTTTGATGACATTTTCCGATTCAGCAGCATTTTTACTCAAACCTTTTTGGAGTCTTTGATTTTTATTTCGCAAATCACGGTTTTCTGCTTCCAACTGCTTCACTCTTGTATTCAATTCATCAATAGTCTGCCCTTTTGCAACCGAAAGAGATGCAACCAAACTAATAGCAACTGCTATCACAAAAAGATAATGATTCTGTTTCATAGCACTTTTCATTTCATATCTGTTATTTTTTTTATCTCTCCACCTTTTATTTCATATCTCTTTCTTGCATTAGGATTGGTCTGCACACCACAATCATAATCCATGTCGTCTTTCAATGTACCTTTATACACATTGGAACCTGAAATAACAGTACAGGTATCATTTATGTGGTTATCCACAAACATCGCCTTATAAACCCTACCCTCTTTTATGCCTGATGTAAAAGTCAACTGACCATATCCGTTCATATCTCCATCCTCGAAACTGCCAACATATACACGATCATCAAAAGTGGCTTTACCAAAACCATTGGGTACGCCCAATGTATCCGTTTCGCCTTCATAAACATATCTCTCTCCTGTGGATAATTTATAGATTGATTCAACTATACTATCATTCTCCACTTTTGGAGGATCTGGCACATCAGACGAATTAGAACCGGAAGGATGATGATTAATTATGGCAGCGACAATGGCGGCCACAGCCATCAAAGCCAACAGGATTGCCACTACTTTAAGAGGCGTACCATTTTTGGTTTTCTTTTTAACAACTATGGTTTCTTCATTGTCTTTGGCATCCTTGGTATCCAAAGCATCCTTTACCCCTATTGCATCCTCGGTGTATTGATGCAAATCTTGCTCATCAGGCAGGGTTTCCCTTTGCATTTTCAAAACTTTTTCTACCGTAACGCCTTCCTCAAGTTGATTACCTTTTTCCTTTTTTTCAATAATTTCTTCCGGAGACTTTTCGGAACTTACAGGCTCATCAGAAAAGATGTCATCTATCAACTCTTTGGCAGACTGGTAACGCATTTCACCATCCATCTCCATGGCTTTCATAATAATGGCGTTGATTTGGGGCGGGATATTTGGGTTTAGTTCAATCGGCTCCTTCATCTTTTCCAATACCCTTTCCGTAGCATCCATGGGGCGTTCGCCTGTCAGCAAGTAATAGAAGACCGCTCCAACGGAATAAATATCCGTGAAGGCGCCTTTTCGCGACCTGGCTGAATGCTGCTCAAGCGGAGCATATCCAGGTTTGACGATGGTAGTTTGTCGTTGCGTCTTATTATCAATGAATTTCCTTGCCGACCCAAAATCTATCAAAACTATTTTTTGTTCAGGAGTGACAATAACATTATCCGGGGTTACATCACGGTGTAAAATGTCTTTTGAATGGATATAGGTTAATGCCTCGCAAATTTGAACCATATAATTGACGGCCATCTCATATTCCATTGGCCCATCCTTGTCGACCATGCTTTTCAGCGTAGCACCCTCTACGAATGGCATTACCATATAAGAAGTACCGTTTTCATCAAAAATATCAATCACCTTGACAATCGCCTCATTGTTCAAATGGGCTAAAGTGCGGGCTTCATTGATGAAAGTCTGTCTGACCCTATCGAAGTCCTTTACTTCAAGTCCTTGCAGACTGACATGATTGGTAGCGTGATTCCTAACATTATAACCACTCATGAAAAATTCTTTGATGGCATACTTTCTGTCAAGTATTGTGTGTCGCGCTAAATATGTAATGCCAAAACCACCTGCTCCGATTTTTTTCTCAATCACATATTTGCCACCACTTAACATGGTGCCTGACGACAATTCCGATTGAATTACTTCAGCCATTGCTATCTCCCCCTATTCATTATCATACGAAAAATCATCATCATCAAAACCGAAGTGCCAATAGCAAGAACGGTACGAAGTATCCACTTCCCTGCTCCACCCAATGCTTTCTTTGTTTTGTCTTTTCTAACTTGTTTTTGCTCTTTGTTCTTTTTTCTCCTGTTGTTCCTGCGTTGCCTCTTTGTTTCTTCGCTAGCAACCTCAGTTTCATTGTAGGCGGCAAAATAACTAATCCAAGGAAGTGTGGTGTTTCCTATTCTAATCACATCCTGCTCATCTACAGCGACTTCACCTTGAATCTTTTGACCATTCACAAAGGTACCATTGGTCGAGTTCAAATCGCGGACAAAATATGCACCAGCTTCATCTTTTATGAGCTGAAGATGATGCCTTCCAACAAAACTATCAGGAATAACAATATCATTGCTTGTCTCCCTACCTACAGTAATGATTTTCATATCGTTGTTGTCAGTTTTTTCTATTAATTGTTCTTTTTCTTTCTTTTCAACTCTCTTTCTTTTGTGTGTATCAGTCGCAGCCCCCTCTTCTATATTAGCCGATAAACTCTCCAACAAAGCATCCTCAAACTCTTCACAGGAAGCATAGCGATCTGCGCCATTTTTCTGCATTGATTTGTCAATAACCACCTGCAAGGAGGGATTGACTGTATCTGAGAAATCCTTCAATTGAGGAACAGGAGCATTACAAACACTGTCAAAGATTTCTTGCTGGTTGTTCCCACTAAATGGCAGTTGACCTGTGACCATATTGAATAAAGTCACGCCTATTTGATAAATGTCGGTATAGCAATCCAGTTTTTCACCGCGAGTTTGTTCTGGAGCCATATATGAAGGGCTTCCACATTTCTTTTTCAGTGTTTCTCCTTCCGATACTTTGGCGGATATACCCAAATCTAGAATCTTAATACCCAAATTTTGGGTAACCATAATATTGGAAGGCTTGATGTCCAAATGAAGTATGCCTTGCTTGTGCAAATACCCAATGGTGTCAAGAATCATGGTAAAGAAATGTATCGTCATGTCTTCATCCAACGGTCCATTGGTTTGAAGATACTTGTTCATATCGATTCCATCCACATACTCCATCACCAGATACATCTGGTCTTCATTGACAACGAAATCAACAAGCTTAGGTAGATTTGGATGCGAAAGCAACAGATAATGATTGGCCTCTTCCCTGAAACGCTTTAGCATAAAAGCATCTTTGGCCATATTCGAGAACAAAGCTTTGACAGCCACCACATTGCCGCTCCTCAAGTCGAAGACCTCATAAACTGCTGAGGTTCCACCTTCCTGAATCAGCCGGGTGACTTTATAATAAGGTATGGAGGGAAGTCTGTTCATCGTTAATCAAAAAATTTGATACCATTTCTTTTTCTTCGCGAGGATATTCTCTATCTTTTTTGAATAGGTATATAATATAGTTCGAGTTTGATTTGATTCATTTGAGATGGCTTCAATCTCCGACTGGACTTTTTTTCTTGCTTTCTTTGCCGACTTGTCATCATCAGGAAGCACATCGTCAAGCAATGTGGACACATACAAAGAACCTAATTTTTGAGACACAAATAGACTGTCGGGGATTTTGGAAACCTTCCCCAATGCCTCACAACAAAAATGAACACCAATAATCTTCAATGAATCCCTGTTGGCATGAACAAAAGCCATATCTGCAACAAACTCATCCAACTGTTGTTGTATCACATTTTGTTGCTCTTCCTTTTTCTCTTCTGTTATTTTATCTTTATTATGTTCCTCGTAGGCAGCATATTGTTCCTGATTGGTTTTCCTATCATATTCTACCGGCTCATTTTTATCAAATTTATAGACCACTACAGAAATCAAACTTTCGTCCTTGGCATTTTCACCAAGCAGCCTCAAAGCCTCGGCATCGGCAGTTTCCTCATCGACAAAAGCAGTTTTATAATCATTTGGATTGTCAGCAAAAGCAACACGATAGACAAATTCTTTTTTTTCAGTTTTGCCTTTGCGTGTGCCATCTATATTGCAAGCATAACCTTCCCAAACCGTTGAGGCATCATAAAAACGTTTTGGTGATGTCTGCTTTTTGTGGTACGTTTTGACTCCGTTAATCGTTTGCACCCAATTGATGTTCTGGATATTTCGGGTTTCCTTGCCAGAAGGAGTGGTTATCAGAATCTGATAATTACCATTATCACTCAGTTTTGCAGTCTGTGTTGAAATGGCATTGTCCATCTCCCGCTTGAAATTGAAGGCGTTGGAATAAACGGAAGAACTTTTCGGAAACACTTGTTTAATCTCAATTCTGTAACCATTTTGGGCCACAGAGACCGTTATGATTAATAATGAAAGAATGAAGATAATTGTTTTTTTCATATCAATTGTTATTTATTGGACTACCGTCTCTTTTATACCTTTTAACTTTGTTTTTATCTTTAGATTCTTGATAAACACCATTTTGTTTCACATATTCGATTTCTCCAATACTATAAGAAAAATCCTTCATATTTACAAGAAGGTCACCTCCTTGTTCTCGATGATAATACTGAAAAGGAATACCATAGTATGGGTCAACAAACTCAACAGGCTTAACTCCTACTGGTATTTCACTTTTATAAGCATAATTGTCTGTGGCGACAACAGGAGGAGAAGGTTCTTCTTTAGATGTCGTTTCTTTTTGTGAACTACCCGGAAACAGCAACAATCCTGCACATACTATCATTATAACAGAAACGGTTATGACAAGCCAAGGCCAAAGGCGTTTGGAATTTTTCTCAACAATTTGCGATGTTGACAACGATATACCTTTATTCTTAGCATCAAATACGGCATCACGGTTACCCACTCCAGTAAATCTAACTATTTGCACAGTGATGTTGTCCGTGCCACCTCCCGATTTGGCCAAATCAACCAGAACCTTCCCTGACACATTCACATCGGTAGTTCCTGCCAGCACTTCAAGGATGTCTTCCTCTTCCATCATTCCCGACATACCATCGCTGCATATCAACATCATATCACCTTCAGCCGGAATCAAAGGCATCTGGCAAGGCTCAGGTTCAACATTAGTTTTGATACCCAACGATTTTCTAATTTTGTTTTTTTCAGGATGATGCTCGGCCTCTGCTTCAGTGATTTCACCACTATCGACAAGAGCCTGAACGACAGAATGGTCCTTGGTAAGTCTATACAGAGCCTTCTGTTTGGCATTATAATAATAGATTCGGCTGTCGCCAACATGAGCATACCATACTTTATCATCCCTTACCAATGCCACACATGCCGTTGTTCCCATTCCAGTAAGTTCGGGATTGGAACGCGACTCGGCATAGATCTGCGAGTTTGCATATTCAAGTGCGGCAATTAGAAACTGTTGCGGAATTGTACATTCGTGCTGGCTTGCATATTGGCAAACACTGTCAACACCAATTCGGGATGCGGTGGCACCACCCACATGACCTCCCATGCCGTCGCAAACGACAAATAAGTCTCCATTAGGTGTACGAGCCACACGATTGGAATCCTCGTTATGAGACCTCACCAATCCCTTATCAGTCATGGTACAAACATTATTATCAAAATTCACTATGCTCATCATTTCAGAAATAGATTTTCATTACTGCATTACCCAACGAAACGGAATCGCCATTCCTCAACTTCAAATCATCCACCTTAAAACCGTTCATGACAATTCCATTGGTCGACCTCAAATCACGGATGCCAAAGGTCTGACCATCGAAATAAAGAACCGCATGATGCCGGCTTACAGTTCTGTCATTAATCACGATGTCATTGTCCTCGGCAGCACCAATGGTGTTTTCGGCCGAAACGACCATGTTCTCAAAGGAACCTGTCATTGTCGATACCAATATCCGCGCTTTGATGTTTTTTGAACGCATCAGTGCATTCAATGCTTCAAGTTGCTCTAGCCGTTGGGCTGCTTTTTCCTTGGCTTTCTCCCGTTCTTGTTGCTTTCGTTTTTCGTTTTCGGCAACGTCCAGTTTTCTTCTTAAAGTCTCTTGTTCCTCTTTCAACCTTTTGCGTTCTTCCTCCTTTTTCTCTTCCTCTTCACGCTTATCGGCGGCAACATCACGCAGATACCTGATGAAAAAGAATAATCCAGTGCCAACACCTGCAATGGCAACAAATAGGAGAATCAAAAAGAGGACAAGATGGTCCTTAATCCAGTTACCAAAAGTGTATTTAGGTATATTGTATGTCTTGCCGTCAGATTCATCTCCCAACCACACCTTTATCTCCTTGGTTTGACCTATCCTTGAAAAACGGGATTCAAAAGCAACCCTATACACATTTCCCGCCCAACGTTGAGGCAGGTCGTTCACCCAAGCATTAATGGTCTCGTTTTCAGAAAACAAAAAAGAAAACTGGTCTTTATGGTCCATTCTTTCTTTTTTAGTATCAAATGAACCTTCAGAAAGGAGATACAAACCATAGGTACGCGACGACAAATCTTTACTTAAAGTCTCGCCCAATTCGCCGCCAGCGATGTTCACAACATAAATTTGAATCCTATTTTCTCTCGCTTGTGTGACAAGAGGCGTTGTTTCAAATCCAGAGTTTAGATTGTTTTTGCCAGCAGTACAAAGCACGATGGCTTTGGCTTCATCGACTGGCCGTGTCTTGATTTGGTCAACAGCCTGTTTAAGCGCCCAAACAATATTGGATGAAGACGCGGTTTCTGTCAATTCCATTTCTGCTTCTTCAACAACTCTACTCCCCATTCCAAGCAAATCTGAGGTAAAGGACGAAAACAAGGGCGTATAGAGTGGTTTCCCTTCCTCGTCACTTCTAAACACTGCCACATTGACCATAAGGCTGTCGTTGGCTTGTGAAGTTGCGACCATGCCATTGAAGAAATCAAATAGCAGTTCGGGAACAAAACTTTCCTTGCTACGCAAGTCCCATAGGAACAACACACTTTTCATTGCGGGAATTGAGGGTGCTCCAAGAGATTCAACGTCTTTGACAACCACCAAAGTGTCTTCTTCTAAGATTCGAACATCATTAATGGTTCGCACCTCGGGGTCATACGACCTAAGCAAGAAAGAAACCATGGGAAAACCCTTAGTATCGAAATCTTTAATTTCCACTTGGGCGAAACCAGGCAGTAGCCATAAGAAACAGAAAATGGATAATAACAGTTTTTTCATATCGCGTCGATTTGCGTTTTTAGTTGTTCAAGTTTTGGAGGCAGGGCTTGCATGGCAGGCTCCAGTTGCTCAGCCGCTTCTTTCAAAGGTCGAATGATGTCGCGATAGAAAGCATCGCCCACCTCATCTGACCAACTTGGTTTAAGGGCATCTGAAGTCGCTGCAAATTGCGTGATATTGCCTTTGTAATTGTTTATTGACGATCTCATAATTCAGCTCTCCTTTTACAATTGTTTCAATTCCATGAGAATCCCCTTTTGAATCTTATTGTAGGCATCGATATACTCGGTTTTTTGTGGTCCTGAGGACGCCAGCAAATCAGTTTTGGAGATACCATACTGTTGTTCAAACACTGCATCCGCCTTTTGTTGGAGGAGCAACTCTTTCGTTCCTATCGAGGAACCATCACCCTTGAGGGATTCGGCAATGTCTTTTGCCGCAGCATGCAAAGTCTCTTGGTTGGGTTCGGCAACGGGAGGCAAATGCTCGAACAAGTTTGGTTGTCCTTCCTTATCCTTTTCGGAGGACACTCCAGCAGCGAACATAAATGCGCCAGCATCTTTTCCCTGATTCTGGCCATCGGCAGAAGCGGTCATAGTGACCGGTACACTGTCCGTCATAACATTGTCTGTTTCGGGAACTGGGTTGGAATTGTATTCTTCGATTGTAGCCCTTACCCGATCTATGCCAACACTTGCCCTTGAACACAAATCCGACTTCGCTTGACGGAATTGGCTAGCATAGCCATCGTATTCTGAAATGGCTTGTCGCGCTTGGTTAACGAGCTCGGCACATCTACAGAATCGTTCATTTGCTCTATTAAAAGCCGCTGCCTGACTTGCACAAGAAATATCCGGGTTTGTGGCGCGTCTCCATTCGCAACTATTGTATGCGTTCAAAGCCTGTTGGCGGATTGCCGCAAGCTCGTTAAGTTTGGTCTCAAATTGTGCCAAAAGATTCATGGCAGACTGGCTGTATGCCGCCATCGAAGCTCCCGTGTTGCTGTCGAAAGCCCTGATGGCGGCATCCAGTGCATTGAGTTTCGCTAAATCTACTACACTTCGTGGCATAGCTTAAAGTGTTTAAGGGATTAATTCGATCCGTATTCGTTGATGATGGCAGCCTCCTGGTCGAGATAAGCACTATATGACGCAAGGTTGGGGACAAGTGTGCTTTCAATAGGTTTGAGGTCTTCATAATACTTTGCCCTGAAAGCGTTGCCCACTGGGTCATCCCACAGGAAACTTTGTAATTCTCTATCCATTGATGCCTTTACGCTAAGGATATCTTCGCGATTATTTTTCAAGGTGCCGGAAAACATGGTTAGGGTTTCGGCTGTTGCTTTTGCTTTTGCCATGGTGTTTCAATTTTAGAAGTTAATGTTGGTTGCGATATACTGCTGAAGAATTTCTATCTTCGTTTGCAGGTAAGCCGAAAAAGCCGTCATCGTCTCTACCAGGTTGGTGATGTCCGGGTCGCTTTGCCCGAAAAAAGTGGTGCGAAATTGTTCAGACTTTTGGTCTTGCCAGTCGGTTTCGGCAATGTTGTTAATAGTGCTGCCGATACTTTTGCGGATTTCGTCGAAATGTGCAGCATTTCGATCAAGTGTTGCTTTGAACCTAATGAGGTCTTCGTAATCTACATTTACACTGCTCATGATGTTGATGTTTTTAAGTTTGACTTTTATGTATTATGATAAGATGGAATTGTCCTCTTTCAAATTATGGATTTACTGTTTTCTCACCGAACTAAGTCTGGCCCAATAACCCTCTGGTAAAATGATTCTCTTTCCCGACATGATTTCCGCTTTCTTGATATACATTTGGCTATTTAAACCTTCTTTTTGTGCTTCTTTATAAGCTGGACCACCAAACAAAGAGGTGCCTATAGACATAAATCTACCGCCATCGTTGTGTAAATTTTGTTCACACAAAAATTTGTCCCCCTGGACATAGCAAATATCGTGCATAGCACAAGCTTCATCATTCAAACGCTGGAATTCTTGTGGATTAAGTATTTTACCAGCTTCCGATATAGCAATTATGCCCGTTACACCTCCTGTAGCAATCCCCACAAGAGCCACATCTTCAGCAACAGGAGAATAGTTCATAAAAGCATCAACTCCCGCACCAGTTTGGCCTGCCCAATGCCCAATGCCCTCTGTCGTTCCACAACCATTAGGAATAGAGGTTATTTCTATAACAGACCCGTCGTCAAGGGTTATTTGTTCACCAGGCTGAAGTTTCCATGTTCCACTAAACTCCTCTATAGCAGGAATCACCGAATCAGGGTTGATCGGTTGAAGTGGTTCGTCGGGGATATGCGGCACAGCACCGTGATCAAGGACAATGGGGTCTGTTGGTGTTCCTTTAGGAAGAACTCTCACTATGTCCTCTGTACCTGTGATATGAATATGTGACATTTCAGCATATTCACCAATGGTGATTCCCATGTTCTCAAGATATCTGAGGTAGCTTTCTATATTAGGTATCAACTTCTCCTTCAAAGGTTTGAAATCCTCTTCATACCTATTTATAAAATTCAGTCCAATGGGGTCGTCCCATGGAATAGAATATAACTCAGTGTCCATCTGCTCCTTAGTGGCCAGAATACCATCCGCATTTTGGCGAAGTGTATTCGCCATTTGCGTTAATGCGTCTATTGTTACTTTTGCTATTGCCATACGATGTCTGTTTTCAAGCTTTATTTTTGGTAATAATCAGAAGGATTCCATCTCCGAGGCTTGCTTAATTTCATTTGTATCAGTTTATTATGGCGTTCCGTACACTCTTTTCCGACAATCACCTCTATTTTTCTGGCATCAACTTCCAATGGATTATGATAATACTGTTGGTAATCTTCTTTTGCTGATTTATAAACAGCCCTACCAAATCTCATATCCTTTGCATAATCACTATCAGATGATGAATTAATAATCATGTCTTGATACACATGACGGCCTTCATGAGCAAATGTTGCTATTTGCTCACACACTGGCATTGTTGCCCTTTGGTTTGCATTAAGTATTGCCTCTTTGCTATCCCTTGGATGCCATCCTAAAGTATTTGGACTATCTTTCTCCAGCATTTTATATTCTATTTCTCCTTCTTTCAATCCTAAAGTTCCACCTACTACTTGATGAAGTTGCCCATAAGTGAGTGTGGATAAATCATCAATCTTCGAAAAAGCCGCTTTCGCTCTTTTTTGCATTAGTTTTCCATCTTCCGACTCTAAATAGGCGGCATTTTCTTTTTCAAGACGCTTGAATCTCTTATCATCCCATGAAATAGTTCCGTCTTTATTAGCTTTTAAATAGAAGTCAACTTTAGGTTGCTTTAGTTGCCCGCCTTGGACTCCCGTTTGACTCGAATTATTCAATCCAGTTAGGCCAACACCTGCCGCTACTCCTGCTGCCAACCCTATGCCTGATGGTATACCTCCATTTTCAGAAGAATAGGCATCCAAATCCATAGAAAGTGAATAGATATACTCTAAATACTGCTCAATATTTGGTATCAAATTTTCTTTCAATGGCTTGAAATCCTCTTCATACCTATTTATAAAACTCAGTCCAATGGGGTCGTCCCATGGAATAGAATATAACTCAGTGTCCATCTGCTCCTTGGTGAGCAAAATGTCATCCGCGCTTTGGCGAAGTGTGTTCGCCATTTGCGTCAATGCTTCTATTGTTACTTTTGCTAGCGCCATAATTACTTTTGTTTATATAATTAACTGTGTTTAGAACACACTGGTCGTACAGATTGTCCCTTGCGACGTTCAGTCCACCACGTTCCGCACTCATTCGCTCCGAATTGTAGATGCCATGAACAATTTGTAAAACCTGTATCAAGCAAACTCGACCAGTATGAGCCCAATTTACCTGCAACCTCAACCTTATTGTCATAGAACACACCAGCGGCAGGCAGGAATATGCTGTTGCCATTTGACGCTATCAAAAACATACCGTATATATCATTTTTTTTCACCCACATACTGGTAGTGTAATTAAACAACTCTCTCCATTCCTCCTTGGTGGGGATTCTCCAGTCACCGCCCCAATTGACCGTAGCGGCATCATCGCCAGGCTGTAGAATAATAAGATCATCCGTGAAGCCATTATTGCCGAGTTTAGAAACATTGCAATACTTAGTGAGTGAACCGCTACTACCATTACAATATCTGTAATTTTTCCAACTATAGGTCGATTTGGTGGTAGTCTCGCCCCAAGCGTAATAGTTGCCATAATCCTCAGGAGCGTCTGCCCCTACATTACAGGTTGCCCACAAAGTACCGCTCGGCAGACCAAGGTCAACATATTCATGGCCGTTGTGAGACCCATTCCCGTTCTGACCTCTCGCTTGCAATGTAATTCCCATAGTACAAACAATCGCCATGGAAACCATAATAGCCTTTATGATTTTCAAGAACCTATTCATAATTAATGGTTTTTATTTTAGTGTTTTACTTCTTTTTCCTCATTCTCATATTTTTAGCATACTCTTCACGGGCCCTGCGGCGTTTTTCTTCTTTGTCGAGTTCCATCTCCGTGATGCCTCGCCTTCGGGCTTCCTCCATCTCAAGCAACCTTCTCCGCTCTTCCTCCGATTGGGCCAATGCCTGTCCTAGTTTTTCCTTATCACTTAAAGTCTCATACAATGCGTCGACCTGTTGACGCTGATGTCCGAGAAAACGCCTGAACGCATCCATATTATCTAAAGTGACACTCCTTCGCCAAGATCTCACCTTATTTGACATATCGGCAAGAAGATTCCTATCCACGGTCAACGAGGAGTTGCCTATCCTGTCCATCTTTGTTATCAACTCCTTTTCTATTTGGACAAACTCATAGCAGTTATTAACCGCTTCGTCAATCAAGAACTCGCCCAAATACCCAATCATGTCGTCCCGACCAATTAGAGAGAATATGGAACCCATCAGCGAAGGATAGGTTTCCAACTCTGGTAATCGTTTCGACAAATGCCTGCCAAACTGCTCCACATCCTCAATTCTTTTCTTCGTTTCTGCCTTCACGTATGCAGGTGACGTCAGCAATATATCTGCTGACTTGACGATGTTTAGATATTGCTCGCTATAGGTAAGATTGGTGTCCATCATTATTGATTATAAATTGAGAATATATAGTCTAACACATCATCTTGAAGTGCGTCACTTCGACATTCATTGTATATCATAACTGGGTCTTGTTCGTATGTGGTTGATGCATCCTCAGTTACAAGGAACGCTGTGCCTTCCGACAACGTCTCTGCTTCTTGAGCCAACTGCAATCCAACAGCACCTCCTTGCAATATGATGCGGTTGCCAAAAGCGGAAACAAATGCATTGTCCATCACGTCGACAAGACCTTTATAATTGTAGGCATACACAATTAAATGTATTCCGTAATCAGGACCATTCTTCAAAATGTCCTGAATCTTGACCATCAATTTTGAAGGCTGGTTGAACTGGTTCTTTTTCATATCAGGAGCATTTTGGATATAGGCAATCGTGCCAACGATGGGTGTATTATCATTCTCAATGCCCGCCATATCATCGTCGATGCGCTTTTTCAAAAGACTTTCTATCGATTCAATCACAGGCTCTAATTCTCTCTTGGGCAAATATGGAATTTCTGCTTTTTCTGCAAACTTTCTCAAATACTGAGATGCTTCCGACGATTCATTGAAATAGTCAGTGATGAAAAGAGAGTTTTCGATATCCTCAATCGATTGACTAATTTGGTAATTGACCAAAGCCATTGTGGAAAGTGCAGCTTTCACATCCGTTCCACAAATCAGCATATTCGAACCTATGGCCTTGCGGAAAGTTGCAAACGAATGGGTTGCTCTGATAAACATCGGCACTCCAACCCACGTGACAATATGGCTTGGATTGAGAATGGAATCAGTAAGCGAATTGACGAAGTGGACATTGTTGGCGATATTGCTGACAGCTTTTCCATCAAACACAAAGCGTTTGGGCTTTTCGCCATCAAACTCATTCCATCTTTCTACACAAAAATTAACATAGTGTTGTACCTTTTCAGTATAGGCAGCCTGGAAGAGCACATTGGCCTCCTTCTCACCGTTACTATTATTTAGGATAGCTTCGCCTTTCTTGGTCAAATGTGCTGCTGAGTCATTGCCCGAACCAAGCACTTTCAAGCTATCCATCTCCTTAAGATTAAACGCAATACGAAGTGTTATCAGTTCTGTGTCAAAGTCAATGTTCCTGTAACTTTGGGTGCAGAACACGATGCTTATGCCGTATTTTCTACCTTCCCTAATAATCTTTTCGAGCGCCCCTTTTATTTTCCGTGACAACTTGTCATTCTTTTCAAGCAGCACTTGGAATTCATCGATAATGACTAAAATGCGAGGTAAAACTTTGCCTGTTACTGTTCGATATTTTTCAATCTTCTCAATGGCTTCGCCTGTCTGATCTCCAGCATCCTTAAACAATTCAGCTCTTCGATACATTTCATTCACCAAATGCTCAATGGCGCTGTCGGTATACTCCCTTTGCTTCGTAATGGAAATGAACCTTGCGTGAGGCAGGAACTCGTATGGCTTAAAGCCAGTTCCATTTGTGCAGTCGATGAGATAAAACTCCAATTCCTTTGGAGAATAGATGATAGAACCATTACAAATGATGTCGTGAAGCAGCACAGTCTTTCCATAACCGGGCCTACCACCAATCATCGCGAAGTAATCAGCAGTCTTGCCAGCCAAATTGAAGTTGACCAATCCATTAGCCCCTTTTCTACCGATCGGAATGGTGATGCCGTCAATCGCACTGCCTTTCCAATATTCTCCATTGACCATCATATCTTCCAACATCTGGTCGAACGAGACAACAGGAGGTTTGATGTTAGCGGCTTTCATTGCAATAGCTTCAATAATCGAATTCAGACTTGCAACACTTATCTTTTCTGGTTCGAAAACATAGCGTTCCTCAAAGGCTTTGCCATAAATGGAATTGGAGAAACGAAATCCATTGGTTTCCTTGCTAACGAGCGTTGAGACATTTATCAAATCGTTTAATGGGTCATTCTGTTGCTGAAGGACTTGGCGGTCAACGGCGTAGGTGTAGAAGAAATAAATACCGCAAGTTGATGCATTCCTATCCGAACATAGTGAATACAATCTGGAGACAATGTCTTTCTCAACTTTGTCGTGAATGCGCGAGAAAAACACAAAATGATAAGGAACAGCAATGTGTGATGGGTCGGCATTATACTCGGAAAGGGATGCGGCATCCAACAACTCGTTTCTGTTGAGACGATTGACATGACTTTCCAATTCCGAAACAAGGCTTGCCAAACCGTTTTTGTCGCTTACTATAGCCCCTTTGGTAAGTCTCTCCGACTTTTCCGCTAATCTGTTGAACAACTTTGTCGACTGACCGAAGGAATGGAGGTCTATGAAATGACATTTGACAAGCTCAATAGGAATAGAAAGCATGATTCTAAAAGCCAGGGTCTGCATTAATTCGGCAACTAGACTCTCGCAAAATGAATCAATGCAAAATCCCGTCGCATTGGCCGAGACAAAAGGCAAAATCGCTGGAATAAAGTTCTCCCCAGTCACGGGATGCTTCAACATACCCACAAACAAACCGTCGGGAAGCGACCGAGAATCTTTCATAAAATCCAGTTTCCCCGAAGGAACAAAAGCATTGGAAGAGAAGCCTGCTTTGTCTATGACTTCATCAAATTGTTCCACAAGTTGTTGTGTCCGTTGTTCAACAGATTTGAGTTGCTCTTCTTCTTCAACCTTGATAAACTCAATCCGCTCCGAACAGGCTTGCCTAATGGTTTCTTCCGTGACGATTTTCTGCATGACAACAATCACTTAGGTAATTCAAAAGCCGTTCTGAAAAGAAAAACGGTGTCGCCTACTTGAATGATGTCGCCGTCGTGAAGGACGATTGAATCATCATCGATATCTTCTCCGTTCACAAGGGTACCATTGGTTGACAGATTGTCCTTCAAGCGGAACTTGTCATTTCTAAACAGAAGGATGGCGTGTTGGCTGCTGACTTTGGGATCGTTGACACAAACTCCACAACTGAAATCTTTTCCAATAATATTACGGCCCTCAAACAATCTGAAGTCAACGCCGTTGGGATCAAGTGTATAAGTTACCAACCAACCCACCAATCTTGAGGCACTTCTGGTTTCTTTTCTGTTGATAACAACACCAGATTCATCCTCCTCCTGGACTTCTTCTTCAACCATAGTTTTCGAAAAGTCCTTGCGAGGATCTATTTCATCATTTTTCACCTGAATCGGTTCATCATCCGTTGTAGTCTTTGATCCGAATGTCTCACCATCCAAACTAGGGATGATTTGTGTTGCTTCCCCTCTTTCAACTGGAGTTACTGGATTTTTCCCATTTCTGCATATTGGGCATTCTTCAAGGTCGGCTTTATATGTATGACCTTGAGGGCATTTTTTAAACCTGCTCATAGTTCCTATATTTTAATTATGTTATTCACTTTCAATTCATTAACATTTTAGTTTGAATTTGTCAACTTATTAAACAAAAACAGTATGAAACCTGATCAATTCCCGCTGCTTTAGGTAATTGCCATAACCCGAATCTCCGAAAAAAATGTTCAATTCCCACGCATGGAGTGAGCATATTAACAATTACAAGAGATTTTCTTCGGAATAAAATGGCAGTTTTAAAGCGGAAGAATGTTGTCACTGTGCTTGCTTATCTAATCAAGGCATATATCTTCCTGTTCTTTTTGATACGTTTTAATGTTGATACAATCCGTTGATTCAATGCCGCAAATATACTGATAATTCAGTTCCATCCTTAGTAGTAAGGCGTTAATTTTTGAAATTTATTTATAACTTATTGTAATATAGTAAAATATATGCATTCTTTGTTTTTTGATTTGAAATAAATGAATAACTTTGGAGTAACTCCAAGATTATGGCATTCAGAAAGATAATATGTGTTCTCACCGGTGGTCGACTTCTTATCGAGATACGAATTGGACTGGATTGTGACCAAGTACAACGACGGCCTTGGCATTGTTGAAGTCGGCACCGTTGTTGAAGACGTCCTCCATTTGTCCAAAACGGATGTCATCGTCGCACTTACAGATCAGATAGTAGCAAAACAACACGAGGAGCAATTCATCGGTCTCCTGAAGATGCAGTCGCTTCACCTTTTGGCCGAAGGTCACCTGCGGGTTGTCGTCGAACAGTCTGTTCATCTCCTCATCAAGCTCTTGTGGACTGATGGCATTG
>JAEEGL016425373.1_pt1 | contig 19780 bp, 15 predicted proteins | sample 9134231 | NCBI WGS metagenome assembly JAEEGL01 (sample SAMN16246548, study PRJNA631951) | gut metagenome | biome: gut microbiome; feature: rumen; material: fiber-attached | host: Bos | place: Iran: Karaj | collected 2018-10 | reverse complement strand
GCAGGTATTCCCATTGCAGTAAGCATAGTTATCAGTGAATACAATGCGCTGGAGATGTACCGATCTAAGGAAAAGGCTTATTCCGTAGCATTGCGTGCGGTGATGATCCTCTCGTTAGTATCCTTTGCGATTCTTCAGATGTTTGCCTGGCCTATCGGCAGATTCTTTCTGGAGGATATGGACAAGGGTGTTAAGCCGGAGGATATTGCCGCTGCTGTAAGGGTCGTGTCTGTGTGCCTCCTGGTCGCACCGTTGCTTAGCATAAAACGCGGCTATCTTCAGGGACATAAGTATATCGCTATTTCGTCTACGAGCCAGGTAATTGAACAGATTGTACGCATCGCAGTGGTGCTGACCGGTGTCTATATTACCATTATTCTCTTGCATATGAGCCATACCATTGGCGTCTGTGTGGCTCTTTCTGGAGCGGCTATAGGCGCACTGGCAGCGCTGATTTTCCTGCAGGTCCGGTCACGTGGAGTACGCGCGACTGCAGACCCTGAAAACGCAAAAGAGGAGGTGCCCGAGTCTACTCGTGAGATACTTCGCAAGGTAATCTCCTACTGTACCACTATTGTTATTATGTCTGTCTCTTTGAGCATTTATTCTTTAGTGGATATGAAAATGCTCTTGATGGGCCTACACCGCCTTCGCTTTTCAGATCACGACACACAGGTAATTGCAAGTGTTGCCTCAACTTGGGCTCCCAAGATTGGTATGATCATAACTGCACTTGCGATGGGACTTGTTAACAGTATCGCACCTCACATGGCGGAAAGCCGTACTGTTGGGGATCATAGTGGCATTAACTATCGACTTAACCAGGCCCTTGGTATTATTGTGCTTTTTGCAGTGCCTATGGGGCTAGGCATGATGCTTCTGGCTGAACCCATATATCGGGTGTTCTACGGTCAGAGTCCTTATGGCTATGAGATACTGCGGGCGTATCTGGTTGTTACAGTAGTGGGCGGCATGGTGACTGTCACCAATATGTCTATGCAGAGCATCGGACGGGGAAGAACCGTATGCTTCGTTACGGTGATTGGTATTTTTGTCAACGCAGTTTTGGATCTTCCTCTGATATTCCTTTTTGCACGGCTTGGTATTCCTCCATTCCTTGGTGCTACAGCAGCAAGCCTTATCGGCCAGATTGTTGCACTGACACTGCTTCTTGGCAGTCTGAAGAGGGTTTATTATTTCAAGTACTTTCCCGTGCTTAAGGTGTTCCTCAAGGAAGTGATCCCTTTGGCTGCCATGGCAGCAGTAGTAACCTCTATAAGGCTGATCTGGCCGCTTACACCCACAAGAGGCGCTTTACTTGTCCTGCAACTGGCAGTCTATGCAATCGCAGGAGGTACAGTTTATTTTGTACTTGCCTACTTTACAGGAGCTGTAACTGATGTTATAGGAAAAGAATCCGTTCACAAGGTATTAAATAAACTGAAACGACAATAAAACTGCGACCCCGGCTGGTCCAACAGCCGGGGTTTTTTTGACCAAACAAATGAAATTACACTCATGGTGTGTTATAATGGTTTGGAAAAAGGGAGAGGACGTGAAATATGCACAGAGTGTTTTGGTATCTAAAAGCTGCCTGTATGCTGCCTCTGGCGACTTGGAACTATCTGAAAAAGAAGCATCTTGAAGTCAGGTTTTGTATTGTATGTGTCCTGTTGGTTGTTATTGTCTCTTTTATTGCCGTTGCTATACATCAGCATCACGAAAAGGCTGAAACTGTTGCATCAGAACAAACGGAAAGTGAGTTGTCAGTAATAACTGAAACAAACTTGCCGCTGATACCCTCACCTGAGCCCACACCGGAACCGGTAATGGTGACACTGTCTTTTGCCGGTGACTGCACATTTGGCATGGATGAATACCTTGGATACCAAGACAGCTTTAACGAAACTTTTGACAGGGAAGGGGCAGAGTACTTTCTACAGAAAGTCAAGCCTATTTTTGAAGAAGATGATTTAACTGTTGTAAACTTTGAGGGGCCATTGACAGAGTCTGATGATAAGGCAGATAAAAGCTTCGCATTTAAAGGAAGTGCTGACTATGCTGCTGTGCTTCCTGCTGGTTCTGTAGAGGTTGCTGATCTTGCAAATAATCACAGTCATGACTATGGCGATCAGGGGTTTGTGGATACCCAGAAGGCTCTTTCTCAGAATGGAATTGAAACATTCGGATTTGACCAGACCGCGATAGTTAATGTAAATGGAATTAAGGTTGGGTTTACTGGCCAATTCACAGTTTATGAAAACCAGCAGCACTTCACTGATCTGGAAAACAACATCCAGCAACTCCGAGAACAGGGGGCCGAGTTAATCATTGCCTGCTTCCATTGGGGCCTGGAAAATGACTATACACCGGAAGCAGATCAGGTGGCACTTGCCCATGCGGCCATTGATGCAGGAGCTCATCTTGTTATAGGGCACCACCCCCATGTTCTTCAGGGTGTGGAAGTATACAAAGGACGTTATATTGTATATAGCCTTGGAAATTTCTGCTTTGGAGGCAACTACAGCCCTCCGGATTATGACGCCATAATATTTCAGCAGACGTTTTCGATCCAGAACGGCGAAGTTCTGCCTGGTGATGATGTACATGTAATCCCTTGCCTTACATCTTCATCGGTGGCTGAGAACTATAATGATTACAAGCCGGTTCCTGCCGAAGGAGAAGAAAAACAGAGGATTCTTGAAAAGCTTCGGGACATCAGTGATGGCCTGGGTGAGTATAATATTTTCGCGGTTCAGTAATTTAGAGGTGAGGAGGAAGAATTATGTATTGCGGAAACTGCGGGACACAATTTGAAGGTAAATATTGCCCACAGTGCGGTACTCCAGCATTTACTGAGGAAAATACGGTATCCATGGCATTTGATCCCGGGAACTATGAACCAAAGGCGCCTATAACGGATCAGCGTGCTGAGAAAAAAAGAAAAGGCAAACTGATTCTCTTCGTAGGGATTGCAGTTGCATTGCTTGCAATTATCTGTGCGGGATTCCTGCTGCGAGACTTGTTGCCAAATGTACGAGCCGATAATACATACATATATCTCGGCAGAGGGAAATACCAGATGCTCAAAAAACTAAAAGAGGATCAGTCTATTCAATTCGGCTCTACACGTAGCGACTTAATATCAGAGCAGCTTCTTGCGTTCAGTTCTGACGGGAGATACATTTATTTCTACACAAAAGTGGATGAGAGTGACTTTACTGGTACACTTTGCCGCGGAGAATATGGGAAATTTAGCAAAGACGCATCAAAGAATGAAAAACACATAGAAACCATTGCCAGCGGTGTTCGAATTGGATTCAGATTACTTGATAATGGCGGCGTTGTTTATCAGAATCAATCAGGAAAGCTGTATTGTTATAATGGCAAAGACGCTATACAAATTGCCAGAGATGTAAACGGGTATATCACGGATGGAGCCAGCTGGCTTTACTATACAAAGGGTGATTACGGAGATACGACTCTCTATGGAGTGGATCTAAATGATCTGGAGGACTCCATTAAACTTGACAAAAATATTTCCTATATATGTGGGCAGGGCAGTAACTGCGTATATTATATTAAGGAAAACAGGACTGACGATTATTCACAGGATCTATATACCGTGAGCATGGATCAAGATGCTGAACTGCTTGGCTCCAATGCTGAGATTATCAACATAGATTTGGATGGCACTATAAGCTACCTTCGTAAAAGCGGCAGCGTCAGTCCTTATGGTTTTGTAGAAGACAGTATGGCAACCCAGGATGCCGGAATTACTGAACCAATGATGGAAGACTATGAAGTTCCGCTTTATACCATAGATATGATCAGGGAGAGCAATCCTAAAGAGAGTGATTATCAGGGGAAAGAGCTTTATACATCATGTACACAGCCTCTATATTGGTACGGCCAGGGATCTGGCTGTTCGATGGAGGACGCAATGAAACGTACCTGGAATGGAAATAACGATGCCATTCATACCTCTACACAGAGTTTTATTGATCGCTTTGGAGAAACAGCAGATGAAAGCGGGTTTATCCTAGTTACTGAAGAAGTCAAATCAGCGCTGAAAGACATAAACCAATATGGAAGTACCGCATCAGATACAACTTGGCTTGACTTGTGCTATGTAAGAGAGCAGAACGGTGTTACCATTGACTATGATGCCTACGATGCTGATTTTGAGATTTACTATGCAGCATCAGATCGTATACGTCTCAGGGATGAGCTTCAGAATCCGATGAATGATATTCCTCTTTACACTTTAGAGCTTTATACGAATGGCGAGACGCAAATAATCGCTGAAAATGTAATGTTTCACGAAGCATACGGAGAAGCGGTTCTTTACTGCATGTCAGATCAAGTTACAGAACGAGTTGATATACAGTCTGTCTACAGCACAACAGATGTGCGTGACAAGCTGCGTGAAAGTGCTGAGTGCAGCCTGTTCCTGGCAGTTCGTGGAGCAGATTATAGCTTCTCTGCCAAGGCCTGGGATGATCTTCAGGAAATTACACGGAATTCTTCAGCAATGCCTGCTTTCTACGATGCCGGAGAAACGGTCTACCTGGCAATTCCAACGCATCAGGGGAATAGGATAGTATACGAGATCTATTATCTCGAAGCAGAGGACACTGTGATTACCGGATTTGAGAATGTGAACGATGATGCCTTCGTGGTGCTTGGGGTACACGATGGTGGATTGTGTTACATGGTCGATGAACACACAGATGATGGCTTTGTATACGGCGATCTGTATATTTGCAGAAATGGTGAAAGCCAGAAGCTTGCACAGGACATTCTGAAAAACGGTATTAGGATTTACAATGACCAGGTTGTTGAAGCAATAACGGAAATAAGTTTTTCTGATCGCGTTGAACTGGAAATCACATTGTTTGAGAACGGAGAAAAAACGGTGCTGGATGATGAAATCAGCCAAGTACTTCGGGGAGATAATGCTCAATATCTGTTCATAAACGATGGAGATCTGTATTGTTACAACGGTAAAGAAAAAACAAAATTACAGACGAATGTAGACTGGGTGTGGGCTAGGAATACCGTGGAGTATACAGAGTTCTCTGGAGACAGCGAATAATATGTATTCGGATACTGATTTGAAATGGATTTATTGAATAGCTCAATGAAAGGTAATATGCAATAGATCTCAGGCGTTTACAGCAAAACCGGACAGTATTTGTCCGGTTTTGCTGCGAGTTAGATGATATTTAAATAAGGCAGAGTCAAAAAGGGAGATGGTCCCTGGGTTTCCCCAGGGACCATCTCCTTTATCGAGGTGTTATTCACCCCCGTAAGCTACGATGGAGCGTTACAAAATTGACGGCCTTTTGCTCCATCAGGTCCAGGTGGACATGATCTCCTCTGCGTATTCTTGATCCTTAATGGCAATCAAAGCCTTGACAGCATCAAAGAGCAGCACAACAGCCAAAAGGGCGAAGGCAAGGAACTCAAAGATATAGAAAGGCCATAGGGGAACAAGTAGGGTACCTGTTGCCTCGCCACTGATCATCTTGTCGGCAATCATGCCGAACACAGCCCGAGCGGCAAAGAACATGGTAACAGTGGAGAGAATAGAAGTCAGTCCATAGCAGATAAATCTCAGTTTTTGAGGGAACATCCGGATGAACATGACAACGTTAATATGCCCATGAACGGTTTGCGTATAGGCCCAGGAGGAAAAAACAAGTATACTAAGCATAACCTGAACCAATTCGTAGGAGCCAGCAATTCTTTGATTGATAAAGAGACCCATCATGGAATCCACAAACATCAGTATCATCATGAGCACGATGATAAACATGCTGGCAAAACAGAGAATAAAGCACACCTTTGAGAATATGCGGGTCAGCATGTTCAGCGTTTTTTTCATGGCAATGACCTTCCTTTCTCGTCGCACTTTCAAATATAGAAACTGCGACGGAAATATGGGATACTCTGCTTACTTCAGAGTGTCAGGAGTATAAGTCCAATCCTTGTAGTTGAAAGGAGCATCCCAATCGTGCTCATGGGCGGCAGCGTTGGCGCTGACAATAGACATGCACTTGTCATAGATGGCCTGTCCATCCAAGCCTGCTTCATTAAGGTAATCGATGTACCACTGGTGGATGGGCTTTACGATTTCATCAGAAGTAGCCCATGCATAAAGGTCATCAGAGGGCTTGTATACTTCCACATTGTTCGCCTTCATTTTGTCGGCCACCCAGTAGTTGCAGGAGTCCCACCAATATCCAGCCATGTCGCCGGCATAATTGTTGGCATACTTGTCAATGATTGCCTTCAGATCGTCAGGCAGGCTGTCATATGTGTTCTTGTTCATCATTACGAAGCAGGAGGTATAGCTGATTGGCAGGTCCAAGCAGTAGTCAATCGGTTCGTAAAGCTTGAAGCAGTCAATGTTATGCCAGTCATTGGTAAAGCCGTCGATAACGTGCTTTTCGATGGACTCATATACCTCAGAAGTCGGAACTGTCATAGGATTGGCGCCCAAGGCTGTAATATACTGAGCAGCAATAGTACCGGCAGTACGAATCTGCAGGCCCTTGAAGTCTTCAGGTGTCTCGATTTTCTTGCCTACTGTGGAAACAGGACCATAGGCGCAAGAATGCAGCGCGATGATTTTCCAATCTGCCAGTTCCTGCTGGAGTTCGGGGATTTCCTCATACATCTGCTGATAAACATCTGTAGCCATACGGGCACTGGTAATGCCGTTGGCGCAGAGGTTGATAAACTCAGAGATGGGGAAGCGGCTACCGAAGAACGAGGTGCAAGACCAGCAGATATCAGCAGTGCCGTCTTTAACACCATCCATAGTCTCAGTAGCACCCAGCAAAGAGCCGCCAGGATTGTAGCTGAACTGGAGGCGTCCGCCGGACTCCTCGCTGATCATGTTGAATAGAGTCTCCACATACTCCTCGCACATGGAAGTAGAGGCATCGTGATTAACGACTACGAGACTATAAGTCTTTCCATCTGACGGTGCAGAAACAGCGGATGCAGCGGATGCAGCGGATGCAGCGGATGCAGCAGAATCAGCAGGTGCAGCAGAACCGGCAGGTGCACCGCCACCACAAGCGGCCAGCAAGCTCAGACATAGTACCAGAGCTAGAATGATGGATAATGTCTTCTTCATAATATGTCCTCCTTCAAAATAATTAAATCATAAAGCATGGATTACGCTATTATCAAGTTAGATTGGGTATCCCAGCAGCTTTGGCAGCCAGATAGCCAACGTCGGGAAAGCACAGAGGATAATGACAGCTACAAACATGCCAACCACCATTGGAGCAACACCCTTGAAGATCCTCTGCAGAGGCACGTCTTTGGCTACACCGGAAACAATGTATACGTTCATGCCAACAGGGGGAGTAATCAGGCCCATCTCCATAACCATGATCATCAGTACTCCATACCAGATCTCATTAAAGCCCAAGCTTTGCATGATAGGCAGGAAGATAGGTACAGTAAGCATGACCATGGCAAGAGAGTCCATCAGGCACCCCATAACTGCATAGATCACGATGATTACAGCTAAAATAATGTACCGAGATACATTTAGCCCGTTTACGAAGTTTGCCAGCCATGTGGGAAGTCCGGTAATTGTCAGGAATGCACCGAAGATATAGGCACCGATAAGAATCAAGAAGATCATACCGCTGGTTTTCACAGTTCCGCGGAGGCAGTCAAGGAAGATTTTCCAAGTGAATTTGCGGCGTGCGATCAGATAGATTAGAGCTGCTACGGCACCAACAGCTGCAGCTTCGTTAGCAGTGAACCAACCGCCAAAGATACCGCCGATAACAAGAGCAAACAGGACAATCATAGCCAAGCCGCCCTTGAGAGATATCAGCTTCTCTTTTGCCGAGAAGTGGAGCTTGTCCGGAGCATACTCCGGGTGGACACGAACTACCACTGCAATAGCAGCAATATAGCACAATGCCAAAATGATGCCGGGAATAATACCTGCTGCAAACAGAGCTCCAATCGAGGTTCCAGAAACAATACCGTAAATTATAAAACCAGTGCTAGGGGGAATCAGAATTCCAAGAGTGCCGCCGGCTGCGATGGATCCGCAGGCTAAACCGTCGTCATAACCGTGTTTCCGCATCTCCGGCAGGGCTACCACACCCATTGTGGCAGCTGTGGCGGCAGTTGAGCCGCAGATAGCGGAGAAAAGTGCGCAGGCACCTACAGTTGCAGCAGCTAGACCACCTTTCATTCCGCCGAGCAGCTTGTGCATCATATCGTACAGATCAGATGACATGCCTGAATGGTAGCACAAGTTGCCCATTAGAACAAATAGTGGTATGACTGAGAAAGAATACTGCATAGCCTGCGTCATGGGGATGTTCTTGAACAGGGCCAGGGCTGCGTCCAGATTCCGTACGTACAGGAATCCAAAGAAACCGACGGCCATCATGCAAATACCGATATTCATGCCCATGACAAGGAGTATCAGCAGCACGATAACGCCGATTAGCGCAACCGTAATCATATTCATGTCCATTTCCTCCTTTACTGATAGACTTTAAGGGCCGTCTTCTTAAAGTCCAGATTCTAATTCCATGATAGATTCTTTTATGTTGAACTTCAAACGGATTTCTGGTAAAATGACATGAGCAAATGGTAATGATAGATGGAATAAAATGGAACCAAAATAGATGTTGTGATTGGAGTTGTGGAATTAATGCACATAATTCAAATACAATACTTCATGGCAGTCGCCCGTATGCAGAGTATTTCCCGAGCCGCTGAGGCATTGTTTGTTTCACAATCTGCTGTCAGCAAACAGGTTTTGCTGCTGGAAAAAGAATTAGGGTTTCCATTGTTCGACCGAGGCTATCGGAAAATACGATTGACAGATAACGGTCAGATGCTCTATGAAAGCCTTATTCGATGCTCTACTGATTTTAACAACACTATTAACACTATACATATGGTGGGAACCGGACATACTGATTTGTTGCGAGTTGCATATGTAGAATACTGGGATTCCGCAAATATAATGGAACCAGTAACAGCATATTGTAAACAGTCTGGAAGAGAGATCCGTTTATCTCTTGAGCCACACATGGTCAGTGAAATGGCAGATGTCTTACGCAGGGGAAATGTTGATATGGTTATCTCATTCGATTCTGCATTTGGTAATAGGGATGACTTGACAACAGTACCAATTGGATTCCTGAACTGTGGTATACTATATGCAAAAAGAAAGTTCTCAGAAGATCATGAGCCTACTCTAGGAGACTTTCGTGATATTCCAATGCTTGAAACTGATGATACCTCCCACCCGTACCGGCAGGAGCTAAGAGCCGTTATGGAGAAACACGGGCTTAACAATCCGTTAATCTCCACTCCAAGATTCTCCACAATGCTGGGCCAGATCATTAATGGTCAGGGTATTTTTATGGTCAGCGATTGGGCGTATCTAGTATTTTCAGAACGGCTTGGGTTCTTTCCTTTAGGCAAAGACTTTCCGGTTACCGCAGCATATACCCAGAATGCTGTCAACCGAAATAAACTGACGTTGATTATGGAAGTTATAAAGGCTATTTCCGACAGCCTTACAACTGTTCCGGAACAAGTTAAACAGAGGGATAACAGGGCTAAATAATCTTCTCCGGTATTCTTATTACTGTATTAGTTATATCTTGGCTCACCCCTGCACGTTTATTACGCTCAATTATCGTCAAAATGCAAAAACCCGCTGAACTGCTTTACAGATCAGCGGGTTTTCATACACTATAGAAGACTCTCGGCATAAGAGACAAAGCCCTCCTTTGTATATAATAACGAAAGCCTTGAAACCGTTGAGTTTCAAGGCTTTTCCCGTTGGTGGACGATAACGGACTCGAACCGCTGACCCTTCGCACGTCAAGCGAATGCTCTACCAGCTGAGCTAATCGTCCAGATGCGAAGTTTATTATAGCATGTCGGAAGGAAATGTCAAGGGATTTCTTAAAAAAACTAAACCCCTGTACAGGTTGCCTTCTCCCTGGGCTTTTGATTAATCAGCACAAGTGCCGAGAGCACAAGCAACATTCCTATTAATACTGATACAGTGGGTGTTTCTCCAAAGCAGATCAAACCGAGTAGAGTTGCAACAACAGGCTCAACTGAAGCCATCACCGAGGCAGAGCCGTTTTCCACGAAGGAAAGTCCAGCTGTGTATAGAAGGTATGGAAGGACTGTTGTTACGATACAGTTTAGGATCAGGAAAGCAAGAAGTGGCAGCCCGTGATTTGAAAAGGCGTTAATAATAGAGGAGAAATCTACAAGGAAGGCACTTCCAACGGCTGCAAATAAGAAAGTATAGTCTGTAATGGTAATACTGCGAAGGCCTTGATTAAGACTAAACCTGGAAAAGATGCTGTTTTTTCATCTGCGATTCATTGGAACATATTCGCGGCTGTGATTAAGAGACTTATATGCTGGGCGTATGATACGGTTTGAAGTCATGACCTCCTCGATCCGATGGCTGCACCATCCTGCAATACGAGCAATTGCAAACAATGGTGTATAAAGATCCTCCGGAATATTCAGCATCCTATAAACAAGCCCGGAGTAGAAGTCAACATTTGCACACATAACCTTATCATTCCCAGTCACTCTGGCAAATACTTCAGGACTTAAACGTTCAATAGACTCCAACAATTCCCATTCGCTTAAAAGTCCGGTCTTTGCTGCCAATGTGCGCGCGTAGCGCTTTAGCACCAGCGCTCTAGGGTCGGATTTCGTGTAAATGGCATGGCCCATACCGTAAATCAGGCCGGAGCCGTCACCGGCTTCCTTTTTGAGTATTTTCTCCAAATACGCCTTAATTGCTTCGTCATCATTCCAATCCCGAACGTTGCGCTTAATCTCATCAAACATAGCGACTACACGCTGATTTGCGCCGCCATGCTTGGGGCCCTTCAGAGATCCTACTGCTGCAGCAATGGCAGAATAGGTGTCAGTGCCCGAGGAGGAAAGTACACGGCAAGTAAAAGCAGAGTTGTTACCACCGCCATGTTCCGCATGGATGACAAGACATAGGTCCAAAAGCCGGGCTTCTTCTTCAGTGAATTTGGAATCAGGACGGATCGAGTGAAGGAAATTTTCAGCAATAGAGTATCCAGGAACGGGCCGGTGCAGAACAAGAGAACCATTATCAAAATAATGGACCTTGGCTGCATATGCGTGAGCAACGATCATGGGGAACCGGGCAATTAACTGCACACACTGACGAACCATGTTCTGAAGCTCAGTACTGTCAGGATTATCGTCATAAGAATAAAGCACCAATGTGCTCCGTGCAAGTTTGTTCATTATGTTGCTGCTAGGGGCCTTGAGAATCATATCTTCAGTAAAACCCTCAGGAAGAGCCATAGTATCAGACAATAATTGTCGGAATGTATTGTATTCTTCCCTTGTGGGAAGACGTCCAAACATTAAAAGATACGCTGTCTCTTCAAAACCGAAACGTTTTTCTCGAGTGAAACCAGAGATCAGCTGCATGATATCGTATCCACGATAGATTAGGTGGCCTTCCATGGGACTCTTTTCACCGTCGATAATGGCATAGCCCTGAACGGAGCCAATTCGAGTGCAACCCACCATAACGCCAGTGCCGTCAGCATTGCGGAGTCCGCGTTTGATACCCACATTATCCCTGGGACCAATTGCGAAAGCAGAGCTGTTTTGCAACTCGTCACATACATTTTCAATGAAAGCCTGTGAAGATGTATTCAAATCAGACAATGACAGCACCTCCAAGAATTATGCATAGTGTTCGAGTAAATATATTATCAGAAAAAGAGCAGAAGGTCAAGAAAACCAGTACAAAACCATGAAAAGAACGGGAAAACAATAAAATAAAACAAAAAAACAGGCAATCTCCACAAAATTGAAATTTGAATTGGATTGCAGAACAACTTGCATAGAGACAATTAAACTCAAAAACAACTTAGGGAATCAAAAGGATACTATCAGGGATTAAGGGAAAAAAACCGATCCCCAAGAAGGGGATCGGTGAATTCTGTAACTCTCAGGCGGCAGGAGCAACTGCTGTGGCGGGCAAAAGGCTCAAAACCAACGTCAGAATCATGAACGCAACTGCAACCCACTTTGTAGCTTTGGCAAGCTTAGCGTCCCAAGTGCTTGCCTTGTTTTTAGAAAGAAAGCTGTCAGCGGCACCAGCAATTGCACCAGAAAGACCAGCGTTTTTACCAGACTGCAGCAAAACGACACAAGTCAGAAACAGTGCAGTGAGCACTTGAATGACAGTCAAAATAATCCGAAGCATATTATCCTCCATCTTGCCGCGTTACGGCGCTGCGGCAGCCGTAGTATCAATAGTTAGCACATCTGTATGCGCTCGTGGCATATATATTATCACGTTTAATTTGTATTTGCAAGGGAAATTTTACGGAATTTCCTTTGAAGAAGAAAGACAAGAATCTAAAGTCTCTGATGAAAGGGTATGAACGCTTTGCGGTTCTCTCGGCTCTGATCTGGCGGGCGACAACTGAAGATAAAGATATGCTACTCCATACCATTTCCCAAGTTTGAAACCAAACTCTGGAAGCACACAACTGTCCTTAAATCCCATGGCATGATGAAAAGAAAAACTGGCATTATTGGGATAAGTAATAACAGCACAGACAGAATGAAAACCTTGTGCACGCAGGATGGATAACAATGCCCGATATAGAAGCGTACCTATCCCGATGCATCTGGAAGATTGATCAACATAGATGGATGTCTCAGCAGTAAAACGGTATGCCCTACGTTCGCCAAACGCGTGAGCATAGGCAAATCCTAAAATCTTTCCATCTGATTCTGCTAATAGGAAGGGATAATAGTACGATACATCTTCTATTCTGCGTCGGAATTCCTCGACAGAAGGAACTGTAATTTCAAAGGAAATCGCGGTATTGGTCACATAAGGGCGGTAAATTTCCAACAAGGCTTCTGCGTCTTCAGGCTGAGCAAAGCGTAACGTGATCATTTTGTTACCCAATTGCCTGTGGCAGCACAGGTGAGGTAGGCATTGATGAACTTGTCAAGGTCACCGTCCATGACGCTGTTAACATTGGAGGTCTCGCAACCAGTGCGGGTATCCTTTACAAGTGTATAAGGCATAAAAACATAGTTGCGGATCTGACTGCCCCATTCGATTTTCTGCTGAACACCTTTAATGTCAGATATTTTATCCAAATGCTCACGTTCCTTGATTTCAACAAGCTTAGAACGAAGCATCTTCATGCAGTTGTCTCTATTTTGAAACTGGCTACGTTCGGTCTGACATGAGACTACGATACCAGTAGGCTTGTGAATCAGCCTTACAGCAGAGGATGTTTTATTGATGTGCTGCCCACCGGCACCGGAGGAACGGTAGACCTGCATCTCGATGTCCTCAGGCCGAATCTCTACGTCAGCACTGTCATCTGTAATCTCGGGGATTACTTCAACGGCAGAGAATGATGTGTGTCTCCGGGCTTGTGAATCAAAAGGTGAAACACGTACAAGTCGGTGAACTCCATTTTCACCCTTTAAAAAACCATATGCGTTTTCTCCCTCTATCAATATATCAGCACTTTTAAGACCGGCCTCTTCTCCCTCAAGATAGTCCATAATTTTATAGGAAAAACCGTGGCGCTCCGCCCATCGCGTATACATCCTGTAGAGCATCTGGCACCAATCCTGAGCTTCAGTTCCGCCGGCACCAGCGTGGAAACTCATCAGAACGTTATTGGAATCGTATTCTCCGGTGAGAAGTGTCTCCAATCTGGCTTGTTCCATTCGACTTTCAAGATCTGTATAACCGGACACTAACTCCTCAAACATAGAGTCATCATCTTCTTCAATGGCCATATCACATAGCACTAGCAGATCCTCTCGATCGGCACACATTTTTTCATAGCCTGTGATTCTGCTTTCTAGATGACGAATCTGCCTGGTGACTTTCTGCGAGTTTTCCGTGTCATTCCAGAAGCCGTCTGACTCTGCCATAGCATGTAGCCGTTCTAAGGACTCTCTGGCCGCATCGAGCCCAAGAGAGTCTCCCAATGCCTTCAGTTTTGGTTCCAGATCTGTCAGTTTAACTTTATATTCGCTGAATTCAATTCGAGCCATATACATAACCACTTTCATTCTTAATTTTATCCGAATTATTATAACGGAAATATAAGCTTCTGTAAAGACCTTACAAATCATATCTATGACTCATATGTACATGGATATGTTATGAAATACACGATATTTTAAAATAGTGCATCATATTTGACGGGTATTCATAACATTATACTCGGTAAGTAATGCCTCAGCCATTTACGGGCATTTCATGTACATTCAGATAAAAATATATAAAGTAGAGCCAATATACTATGTTACGCATAGCATTGATTGTCTTGGTGTTTTCGGATATTATATATCCGCTTCCATACGTACGCCCTGGTAGCTCAGCTGGATAGAGCAGCCGCCTCCTAAGCGGCAGGTCGGAGGTTCGAATCCTCTCCAGGGTGCCAATACCGCCATGATTCTATGAGTCATGGCGGTATTTATATCATATGTACGAGTTTTGGTACTCAGCCTATGTTTAGATGGCTACAGAAATACAGAAATAATAATAATCAAAACCATGAAATACTCACGCTGTATAAGCTAAAGCGTGATAGAAAACATGAAAGACAGAAGCTAATGCATAGAGTATGGCTGGGCGATCTATGCTTACAATAATTGAATAAAGATGATGATTCATAAGACAAGGGAGGAATTGAAATATGGTCTTAATTAAGTGCTTGCTTGCAGTGTTGTATACTGCTATTGTGTTATTTCTTCTGCCTAAACTGGATTTTTAAACCAGCTATTCTTGAAAAATGGTGATCAATTGGAGGAAGATACGAATAATTACACCATTTACTCTTCGAAACAATTTATTCATTTTCCTTGACATCCATTCAGCAAGGTTATACAATATATGCGGCAAATTGGATGGGTTGCCCTGCAAACATTACTGTTTGTGCGGGACCCGTTATTTGTATGATTCTATATGTCAAGGAGGTGTTTTAAAGAGAATGCTCATTAAGATCATTATCGGCGCAGTCGTGATTCTCGCAGTCGCGGTCGTGATGTTTTGGCTGGGAACTAGTCACCGTAAACGCACAGCCGAAAAGGAGATCGGAAGCGCCGAGGATGAGGCCAAGCGAATCATCAACGAATCCATCAAAAGCGCCGAAAGCAAAAAGCGCGAGATGTTGGTTGAGGCGAGAGAAGAGATCCAGAAAAGCCGTACTGAAAATGACAAGGAAATACGCGAACGCCGCAACGAAGTCCAGAAACAGGAGCGCCGACTTCAACAGAAGGAGGAATCCTTGGACAAAAAACTCGATCAATACGAGAAGCGGGAAGAAGAACTTAATAAAAAACTTGCCAATGTAGCTGCAACTCAGGAAGAAGTTTCCAGCCTGAAAAAGGCTCAAATAGAGATGCTGGAAAAGATTTCCGGCATGTCTACAGAGGAAGCCAAAGAGTATCTGCTTCGAAATGTAGAATCCGAGGTACGGCATGAGACCGCTATGAAAATCAAGGAGGTCCAGGACCAGCTTAAAGAAGAAGCTGATGAACGGGCTAAAGAGATCATCGTAACCGCTATTCAGCGCTGTGCAGCAGATCATGCTGCAGAAACCACTATTTCCGTGGTTGCTTTGCCGAACGATGAGATGAAAGGACGGATAATCGGACGTGAAGGCCGCAATATTCGTGCTTTAGAAACAAAAACTGGTGTTGACTTGATCATTGATGATACGCCTGAGGCTATCACGCTCTCCAGTTTTGATCCTGTCCGCAGGGAAATTGCCCGCATTGCGTTGGAGAAGCTCATTGCTGACGGAAGAATTCAGCCAACGCATATCGATAATATGGTTGAAAAAGCGCGGCGCGAAGTGGAACAGACAATTAAGCAGGAGGGTGAAAGGGCTACCTTTGAAACTGGAGTACACGGACTTCATCCAGAGGTAATTAAACTTTTAGGCAGGCAAAAATACCGCACCAGTTATGGACAGAATGTGCTTAATCACTCCATCGAAGTGGCTCATCTGTGCGGGTTGATAGCTGCAGAACTTGGTGAGGACGTGACTTTGGCTAAACGTGCTGGACTCCTTCACGATTTAGGCAAATCCGTTGACCACGAAATGGAAGGAAGCCATGTAGCTCTCGGTGTGGAGCTTGCCAAGAAATACAAGGAAAGCCCCCAGGTGGTACATGCAATCGAAGCACATCATAATGATGTAGAACCTCAGACAGTCATTGCGTGCATTGTACAGGCCGCTGATGCCATTTCTGCTGCCCGTCCCGGTGCACGTCGAGAGAACGTCGAAAACTATGTTAAGCGGCTGGAAAAACTGGAGGAGCTTACGTCATCCTTCCATGGAGTAGAAAAAGCATACGCTATCCAGGCAGGACGTGAGGTCCGGATCATGGTTAAGCCCGAAGAAGTTACCGAGGACAACATGATAATCCTTGCTCGCGATATTGCGCGGAAAATTGAAAATGAACTGGAGTATCCCGGCCAGATTAAGGTCAACCTTATTCGCGAAACTAAGGCCGTTGAATATGCAAAATAGGTTTGTTTTACCCGGTACCGTTTGTGGTACCGGGTTTTTCGCTTGATGACAATATCTTGTGGATTAATCTCGGATTTGGTATAATTAAGAGGGCAATACGTGTTTCAGATTATATGGAGGCAAAATGATAATACTGATTACCGGGGCATCCCATACAGGAAAAACCCTTCTGTCACAGAAAATGATGGAAAAATACAAGTACCCGTATTTTTGTATTGACCATTTGAAAATGGGACTGATCAGAAGCGGAATTGCAGCACTCACAACGTACGATGATGATAAGCTATCTGATTTTATGTGGCCAATAATTAGGGAAATTATAAAAACAGCTATAGAAAACAAACAGAATCTGATTGTAGAGGGCTGTTATATTCCATTCAACTGGAGGCAGAGCTTTGAAACATCTTATCTGTCCTTTATACAGTTTATCTGCCTTTGTATGACGGAACGATATATTGAAAACCATTTCAACGAAATAATCAGCTTTGAATCTGTGATAGAAAGAAGATTGATTAACGCAGATTGTACATCGCATAGATTAATAGAAGAAAACAAAATTTTTATAGACGGGTTTCGTGACGCAGGAGAGCAGATTGTACTGATTGATTCTGATTACGTGAATATGATCAAGAAGCTTCTGGATTTGCACAATCCAGATTCACGACATGTGGGGGAATGAACATGCTGGTAAACATACTGGCTATCGGTGATGTAGTGGGTACCATTGGCCTTAAGTATCTGAGAAAAAGGTTGAAATGGCTCCAACAGGAGGCAGAGGCAGAGTTTACCGTAGTGAACGGGGAGAATGCATCTAATGTAGGCTTAACACCTGATCAAGCAGAAGATATTTTTGATGCCGGTGCAGATGTAATAACTCTTGGGAACCATGCCTTTAGGCAGCATTCTGTACACGCATATCTGGATGAAACGCCCTGTATTCTTCGACCGGCGAATTACGCATCACAAAATCCAGGACAGGGTTATGGCGTTTTTGACTCTAGAGTAGGGGATATTGCAGTTATAAACCTGATAGGGCGGGTAAATATGGACTATGGGCCGGACAACCCGTTTCTAATAATAGACCACATACTGGAGAAAACCAAAAGAGCGAAGATTACGTTGGTGGACTTTCATGCAGAAGCGACATCAGAAAAGCTGGCAATGGGCTATATGTTGGACGGCAAAGTGACTGCAGTATGGGGAACACATACTCATGTGCCTACTGCAGACGCTATGGTTCTTCCTCATGGCACTGGCTATATCACAGACCTCGGTATGACAGGCCCAAAATTCTCTGTTATAGGTATTCAGCCACAGCTCTCCATCGACAAGTTCCGGGGAGGACTGTACAGCCGTTACAAGCCGGCGGAGGGTCCTTGTGTCATGAGCGGCGCAGTGTTTACGGTGGATACGGATACGGGCCTCTGCACCCAGGTACGGCAGATTACGGTGTAGGAGAACAGCTATGGAGATTGCAATTCTGATTTTGCTGATCGCAACGGTTGCACTGCTGATCGCTGTGCTGCTGAAACTGTATTCCCGGCAGGACGATGACACGCTCCGGGAGGAGCTGCGGAAGATTAACCGGGAGGCAGCGGCGGATACCCAGCGGGCAGTGGCCAGCACCATGGGTGTTATCGGACAGAACATCAACAGCGGCGTGCAGACTCTGGGTGACGGTCTGGGGGACAACATCCAGAACATGCGCCTTGCGCTGACGGAGACACAGAAACTTACCGCTCAGGCTCAGAATGAGAAGATCGAGAGCATCGACCGTCACGTCATCTCCCGACAGGAGGCCATGAACCGGACCGTCACGGAGCAGATGAAGGCAATGGAGCAGCGCCTTTCCAACCTGGAGAAGATGAACGAGCAGAAGCTTGAGGCACTGCGGGTGAATATGCAGGCCTCCATGCAGGAAATGCGGCAGGACAACAACAGAAAACTCGAAGAGATCCGGGGCACTGTGGATGAAAAGCTCCAGGACACCCTGCAGAAAAAGATCACAGAGTCCTTTAAGACCGTGTCTGCTCAGCTGGAGCAGGTGTATCGCGGCCTGGGCGAGATGCAGAACCTAGCTTCGGATGTGGGCGGCCTCAAGCAGGTGCTTTCAGGGGTCAAGACCCGGGGCATCCTGGGTGAAATTCAGCTTGGTGCCATCCTGGAGGAGATCCTTTCCACGGAACAGTACGAGACTAACGTGGCAACGATCCCCGGAAGCCGGGAGCGTGTGGAATTTGCCGTGAAGCTCCCTGGCAGTGACGGGGGCCATGTGTATCTCCCTATCGACTCGAAGTTCCCTGCGGACGCCTTCATGCATCTGCAGGACGCCCAGGCTGCCGGGGATCCGGATGCGGTGGAAACCGCTAGGAAGGGCCTGACAAATATGCTCAAGGCCAGCGCAAAAGACATCCGGGACAAGTATGTGGAGCCGCCCTACACCACCACCTTCGGCATCCTGTTCCTGCCCTTTGAGGGGCTCTATGCCGAGGTCGTCAACATGGGCCTCATCGAGAGCCTCCAGCGGGATTACAGCATCAACGTTGCTGGCCCCAGCACCATGGCGGCGTTGCTCAGCTCCCTGCAGATGGGATTCAGAACCCTGGCTATCCAGAAACGGTCAAACGAGGTCTGGCAGGTGTTGGGAGAGGTTAAGACGGAATTCACAAAGTTCGAAGACGTGATGCTGAAAATGCAGAACCATCTCCGCCAGACCAGCGATGATCTGGAAAACCTGATGGGCACCCGCACCCGGGCCATCAACCGTAAGCTCCGGTCCGTGCAGGAGTTGGATGCTCCTAAGGAGAACCTCCTGGGAACGGAAGGAGAATGAGCGTGGAGTGATTCACCATCGAGCAAATGAATGAGATGCAGCGATAGCTTCAGGAGAAATGCAGGGACAAATGGAAGAATGTAACCCCATGGATTGCTTTTTCTGCCGCCTGTTATATCTGTTTACCCAACCCTTTATCTGTTCTTTCTTCAGTCCCAGGATGTTTGCTATTTCTTGTCTGCTTTTTCCTTCTTCTCGCAGTCGTATTTTTTCCTGCTCATTATCCTTCATTTTCTGTTTAGACATGGCTTCGCCCCCTATGTAAGTATTCTCCTACATAGGGGGCGTTTTGTCTATTGTCCGTTTTTACTGGTTCAGGTCAAAG
>JAEEGL012482807.1_pt1 | contig 19780 bp, 17 predicted proteins | sample 9134231 | NCBI WGS metagenome assembly JAEEGL01 (sample SAMN16246548, study PRJNA631951) | gut metagenome | biome: gut microbiome; feature: rumen; material: fiber-attached | host: Bos | place: Iran: Karaj | collected 2018-10 | reverse complement strand
TTAAAATAGAAAGAGGGATAATATGATAAGTGCAAGTATGGTAAAAGAATTAAGAGAAACTACTGGCGCAGGTATGTTAGATTGTAAAAAGGCACTAGAAGCTTCTAACGGAAACATGGAAGAAGCAATTACATGGCTTCGTGAAAAAGGAATTTCTAAAGCTGCTAAAAAACAAACTAGAATAGCTGCGGAAGGATTAGCTCTTGCCAAAACAGATGGTAATAAAGCTATTATACTTGAAGTAAACTCTGAAACAGACTTTGTTGCTAAGAATGAAGAATTTACAAGTATGGTAGATACTATTGCTAATACTGTATTAAATAGTAATGTAACAAATGTTGAAGATGCTCTTAAATTAAAAGCAAATGATATTACATTAGAAGACTTAATCGTTGAAAAAACCTCTAAAATTGGAGAAAAATTATCATTCAGAAGATTTGAAATAGTAACAAAGAATGAAGATGAAGTATTTGGAATATATTCTCATATGGGAGGAAAAATAGTTGCTCTAGCAACAGTTAAAGGTAGTGAAGAAATTGCTAAAGATGTAGCTATGCAAATAGCAGCTATGCGTCCACTATATTTAAATAGAGATTGTGTTCCAGGAGAAGTTCTTGATAAAGAAAGAACTGTATTAAAAGAACAAGCTATTAATGAAGGATTAGCAGAAAATAAAATAGATATGATTGTTAATGGAAGAATTAATAAATATTACGAAGAAGTATGTTTAGTTGATCAACCATTTATTAAAGAAAACAAAACAAAAGTATCTAAATATTTAGAAAATAATAATAGTAATATAATTAATTTTATAAGATATGAAGTAGGCGAAGGTATGGAAAAAAGAGAAGAAAACTTTGCTGAAGAAGTTATGAAACAAATTAATGGTTAAAAGCACTTATAGTGCTTTTTTATTTTCTTATTTTATGCTATAATTAGACTAGGATAGTGAGCAGTATGAAGTATAAGGAAAAAAGTAAGGAACCTAAAATAAAAGACAAAAAAAGAATAAAGAGCATTCTTTATTCTATACTAATAGTCATAGGTATAATATCTCTTATATTTGTTACTATATACTTCATATTTTTTTATAAGAGGGTAGTCTATTCTCTAAATGGAGAACTAAATATTAATGCTTCATATGGACACGATTATATTGATCCAGGGATAGATTTTAAATATGGCAATAAATTTTTAGGATATACCATTATCCCATATGAAACTAAAAGTGAAGTAAATACTAACGCTTTAGGAGAATACTCTATTAAATACCTTCTTAATTACAAAAAATTTAAAAAAGAAGTAGAAAGAATAGTTAACGTTATAGATGATGAAGGCCCTATAATTGAAGCACCTGATAAAATAGAAGTAAAATCATGCCAAAAAGAAATTAAATTAGAGTATAGTGCCATAGATAATTTAGATGGTGATATCAAAGATAAAACTGAAAGAGAAGATTTTGAAGATCATATAATTTTAACAAGTATTGATTCATCTAATAATATATCAAAAAAAGAAATAACGATAGAACATATTCCAGAAGGTAAGCCCAAGATTAGCCTAAATGGAAGTAGTACTATCTATCTAATGAGTGGTAGAAGTTATAATGATAACGGTGCTAAAGCTTATGATGACTGTGGAAATGATATTAGTGATAGAATTAATGTATCTAATCCAGTTAATACAAGTACACCAAATAACTATACGGTAACATATACAGTCACTAACGAAAGTGGAGAATCAGCATCAGTTTCTAGGAGAGTAGTAGTTTATAAAAAGGTAGATTCATCATCTGGTGGTTCTGGAGGATATAAAGTATTATATTTAACATTTGACGATGGACCAGGAGTATATACCGAAAGAATACTAAATACACTAAAAGAATATGGGGTAAAGGCCACATTCTTTGTAACTAATCAATTTCCAGCATATCAATATTTAATAAAAAAAGAGTATGATGAAGGTCATAGTATAGCAGCACATACTTGTAGTCATAACTACAGCATTTATAGTAGTATTGATACATATATGAATGATTTAAATTGTATAAATGGAATAATTAATAAGCAAATAGGCAATTATACAAAACTAATCCGTTTCCCAGGAGGAAGTTCCAATACTGTAAGTAGAAACTATGCCACAGGTATAATGTCTGCATTAGTAAATAAGGTCACCGAAGAAGGATATATTTATTTTGATTGGGATATATCGTCTGGTGATGCAAGTGGCAAAAATAGTACACAAATATATAATGCAGTAATTAATTCATTAGGAGATGGCAATAAAATAATTTTAATGCATGATATAAAGTATAATACTATGATGGCTTTACCTAATATATTAGATTATGCCTTGTCGCACGGATATACGTTTGAAGGATTAACAACCAGTTCAAGAACAGTCCATTTTAGAGTAAATAATTAAAAGAAAGCATTAGCTTTCTTTTACTATTTGATCAACTATCCCATATTCTAATGCCTCACTGGCATCCATATAATTATCTCTATCTGTATCATTTTCTATAGTTTTAATATCTTGACCAGTATTATTAGCAAGAATACTATTCAGTTTATTTCTTAATTTTATAATTCTTTCTGCTACTATTTTAATTTCTGTTGCTTGCCCAGATACACCTCCTAAAGGTTGATGAATCATTATTTCTCCATTAGGTAGACTATATCTTTTTCCTTTAGCCCCAGAAGAAAGTAAAAAAGCAGCCATTGAAGCACTTAAACCAACACATATCGTTGACACATCACTTTTAATAAAATTCATTGTGTCATATATAGCCATTCCTGCACTTACAGATCCTCCTGGAGAATTAATATATAGAGAAATATCATTATTATTTAAACTATCTAAATAAAGTAATTCTGCCACTATAACATTAGCAACATTATCATCAATTTCACCACTTAACAATATAATCCTATTCTTAAGAAGTCTAGAATATATATCATATGCTCTTTCACCCATATTGTTTTTTTCTATAATCGTAGGAATTAACATATTATCACCTATAAATATCATATAGTATTCTCCGATAAGTTATACTATATATCAGCCGACAAAAAAGTGACTACCAATAGACAATTATATATTATTTTGTTAAACTATAATTAGTGATAGTTATGAAAATAAAAAAGTTAGTAGTAGGTCCATTACAAGAGAATTGTTATATATTAGAAAAGAATAATAATGTTTTAATAATAGATCCTGGTGATGAATTTAATAAAATTAATGATGCCATCAAAGATAAAAAATTAATGGGTATACTTATTACTCATAATCATTTTGATCATACCGGAGCTTTAAAAGAACTATTAGATATTTATAATGTAAAAGTATATGATAAAACTAATTTAGAAGAAAATAATTATAACATAGATATATTTAACTTTGATGTAATTTATACACCTGGCCATACCAAAGAAGAAATAACATATTACTTTAAAGAAGATAATATTATGTTTACTGGAGATTTCTTGTTTCAAGATGGTATAGGAAGATGTGACTTACCAGGAGGAGACTCTAATGAAATGTTAGCATCTCTATTAAAAATGAAACATTATCCAAGAGAAACTATTATCTACCCAGGTCATAGTGATAAAAGTATTTTAGGAATGGAATTAGATAAATATGTATAGATGTAAATGGGTTAATTTAAATAATAAATTATATGTAGATTATCATGACAAAGAATGGGGAATACCATCACATAATGATAATCACTTATTTGAAATGTTAGTATTAGAATCTTTTCAAGCAGGACTATCTTGGGAGTGCATATTAAACAAAAGAGAATATTTTAGAATGTCTCTAGATAATTTTGATTATAAGAAAATAGCTAATTATAAAGAAGATAAAATAAAAGAATTACTTAATAACAAGAATATTATTCGTAACAAATTAAAAATAAAGGCTATGATAAATAACGCAAAAGTATTTATAGATATCCAAAAAGAATATGGTGATTTTTCTAATTATATATGGTCTTATACTAATAATAAAGTAATCAATAATGATGGGAATATAGTTACGCATAATGAATTATCAGATAAAATATCTAATGATTTAAAAAAACGTGGTATGAAATTTGTAGGTACTACAATAATATATTCTTATCTACAAGCAATAGGAGTTATTAATGATCATGAAATTAATTGTTATTTTAAATAAGTAGGTGAAAAAATGGATATTAATGAGATATTAGATAAAAACTATGAGGAAGTATCAAAAGCAAGGTAATTTACCTTGTTTTTAACAATATATAATGATAAAATAACTAAAGAAAAGGTGATATATATGTTTGAATTAGTATCAAATTTTAAACCTACAGGTGATCAACCAGAAGCTATCCGTGAATTAGTAGATGGCCTTAATGAAGGCAAAAAGAATCAAGTACTTCTAGGAGTTACAGGTTCTGGTAAAACATTTACTATGGCTAACGTTATAAAAGAAGTGAATAAACCTACTTTAGTACTTGCCCATAATAAAACACTAGCTGGACAATTATATTCAGAATTTAAAGAATTTTTTCCTAATAATGCTGTTGAATATTTTGTATCATACTACGACTATTATCAACCAGAAGCATATGTACCATCTACAGATTCTTATATTGAAAAAGATGCTAAGATTAATGATGAGATAGATGAATTAAGACATAGAGCCACCAGTGCATTATTATCAAGAAGAGACGTCATAGTAGTAGCCTCTGTATCATGTATATATGGTATCGGAGAAGTAGAAGACTACTTAAATAAAATGTTAACCTTAAATAAAGGGCAAAACATTGATAGAAATGATGTCCTAAAAAAACTTGTTGATATGCTATATGAAAGAAGTATGTACGATTTAACTAGGGGAACTTTTAGAGTTAGAGGAGACCTCATAGAGATAATTCCTGCTAGTAATAGAGATAAAGGAATATCCATAGAATTTTTTGGAGATGAAATAGAAAGAATATGTGAATTTGATGTTCTTACGGGTGCAATATTAAAAGAAAAACAAACCATCTCTATATTTCCAGCATCTCACTTTGTTACAAATGATGATAAATTAAAAATTGCTATAGGACGTATCAAAGAAGAATTAGAAGAAAGAATAAAATATTTTAAAGATAAAAATAAATTTATTGAAGAACAAAGAATAAGAGAAAGAACTAATTATGATATGGAAATGCTCTTAGAAACAGGATTCTGCCGTGGAGTAGAAAATTATTCAAGGCACTTAGCATTAAGAGATGAAGGTGAAACACCAACTACCCTGATAGATTTCTTCCCAAAAGATTTTCTATTAATTGTGGATGAATCACATGTAACGATACCACAAGTAAGGGGAATGTTCAATGGGGATAGAGCTAGAAAACAAAATTTAGTAGATTACGGTTTTCGTTTGCCTAGCGCCTTAGATAATAGGCCATTAAAGTTCTCTGAATTTGAACACAAATTAAATCAAACTATTTATGTATCAGCTACGCCAGGAGATTATGAAATGAATTTAGTTAATAATCATGTTGTATCACAAATAATTAGACCAACAGGCTTATTAGATCCATTAATCGAAGTACGAACTACTAAAAATCAAATAGATAATTTAATAAATGAAATTAATGACAGAATAGAAAAGAATGAGAGAGTATTAATAACAACTTTAACCATTAAAATGGCTGAAGAATTAACAGAATACCTAAAAAATATGAATATTAAAGTTGCATATCTTCATAATGAAATAAAAACACTAGAAAGATTAAGAATTATTCATGATTTAAGAACTGGTGAATATGATGTTGTCGTAGGCATTAACTTATTACGTGAAGGAATAGATATTCCTGAAGTATCCCTAATAGCCATAATGGATGCTGATAAACAAGGCTTTTTAAGAAGTGAAAGAAGTCTTATTCAAACAATTGGAAGATGTGCTAGAAATAGTCGCGGTAGAGTAATAATGTATGCTGATACCATCAGTGAAAGCATGGATATTGCTATAAAGGAGACTAAAAGAAGAAGGAAAATACAAGAAAAATATAATCAAGAACATAATATTAAGCCAACTACTATTAAAAAAGAAATAAGAGAAGTAATCTCTAATCAAATAGAAAATACAAGCAAAAAGAAAAGTTTATCTAAAAAAGATAAAGCAAGTATGCTTGATAAATTAAATAAAGAAATGCGTGAAGCAGCAGCCAGACTTGATTTTGAAAGAGCTATGGAATTAAGAGATATAATATTTGAAATAGAAAGTGAGTAATCACTTTCTTTTAATTGTTGATATATTTAATAGAATACTCATACCTATCATAGTTACCATTAAAGATGAACCACCATAAGAAAGAAATGGAAGAGTAACACCGGTAACAGGAATAAGACCAACTACCACCATTAAATTTAATATTGTTTGAAAGGATAAATTAAAAGTTATACCAAATGCTAAATATTTAGAAAATAAGTCACTAGAATTAAGAGCTATTTTAAAACCACGATATATAATAATAAGAAATAAAGAAGATACGATAATTACTCCCATAAATCCCAATTCTTCACTAATAATAGAAAATATAAAATCAGTCTGTGGTTCTGGCAAATAAAAATGTTTTTGAATAGAATTGCCAAGGCCCATTCCCAATAAACCACCTGGACCTATAGCATAAAGACTTTGGATTATCTGAAAACCACTACCAAGAGGATCAGTCCACGGATTTAAAAACGATAATATTCTTTCTAATCTATATGGAGCAATAATAATTAACACTATAATACCCACAACGCCTAATAAACCAATTTTTATAAAAAAGTTCATATTTACGCCAGATGTAAATAACATAACAACAATTGTCATCACAATAATTACGCCTGTTCCAAAATCAGGTTCTAGCATAATTAATCCAAAGACTAAAAATAATATTACTAATATAGGTAATACACTGCTTTTTATATCTTTTATTTTATTATTAGCTAAATATTTAGATGTAAATATAATTAATGATAACTTCATAAATTCTGATGGTTGAATACCCAATGAACCTATTCCAAACCAGCTTCTAGATCCATTTCTAACACTACCTATACCAGGTATTAAAACTAAAATTAAAAGTACTAAAGAAAAAATAAATAATTTATTAGAAATATTTCTTAATTTATATAATGGATATTTAATAATGATAGGCATTATTAAAAAACTAAAACCCAAAAATAAAGCCTGATGAGATACATACTTATACGGATTATTATATTTATATTCAGCCCATATATATGAACTAGAATATATCATCAATAATCCAAATAAAGTAATTAATATTAAAGAAATTAATAAAACTTTATCTATTTTTTTCATAATTAATTATATGATTAAAAAAAAGAAGTATGTTATAACCATACTCCATAAATTAATGCGACAAGTGAGAATAATAATCCAACTATCCAAAATAATTTGACAATATCAGTCTCCATCCATCCCAATCTCTCAAAATGATGATGGATAGGAGTCATTAAGAAGGTTTTTCTATGAAATAATCTAACCGATATTACTTGAATAATAACTGTAACAGTTTCTATAACAAATACTCCGCCAATTAAGGCAAGTGATAACTCATGGGAAGTAAGAATAGCCACAGTTGCTAGAGTAGCACCCAAAGTTAAACTACCAGTATCTCCCATAAATACCTTAGCAGGATTAGTATTATACACCAAGAATCCTAATAAAGAACCTACCAATACAAAACAAAATATACCCATATCTTGATATCCTTGTATCCAAAAAGATCCCCAAGAAATTAATCCATAGGCTATAAAGGCTATTGCTGATAAACCTCCTGCTAAACCATCAAGACCATCAGTTAAGTTAACAGCATTAGATGAACCTACTAATAAGAATAAAATAAATAACCCATAAGCCCATCCTAATTTCCATTTAATACCTAGTAAACTAATTTCTAATATAGAATCAACATCAATATAAGTTCTATATAGTAAATAGAATACTAAAGCTACAATAAACTGGAAAAATAACTTTTGAAATTGTGTTAATCCTTCATTTTTCTTTCTCTTTATACTAATATAATCATCTAAAAAACCAATTAATGCATAAGATATAAAAACAAAGAAAACAATCAAGAAATTTACAGAAAATTTAATTTTATCAGTAAATAATAAAATTAAAATAGTAAGTATAGTAGGAATAATAAATATCAGTCCTCCCATAGTAGGAGTACCAGCCTTTTTTCTATGATTATCAACATATATATTAATACTTTGACCAACTTTTATTTTCCTTAATACAGGTATTAAGAAATAACCTAGTATTGTTGATAATATAAATCCAATCATTAAAGCAAATAATGATTTAGTTAATGTTAACATAATTCACACCCTTTTTTCACTAATAATTATATCATAAAAAGAATTATTATTAAAATATTATTCCTACTTTACACTATTGTTTACTACTAAGTAAAATCCTAACAGTACCCTTTTCTTTTATTATTGATCCAGCACTAGGAGATATAGATTTAACAATTTCACCACTACCAGAGTATTCAACACTAAAATTTTTCAGTAATTTTTTAGCTTCACTAATATTCATTCCAACAACTTCAGGAATAGTATAATACTTAGTATCATACCATTGATATGTTTTGGGTAGGGTATCCTTAGATTTTTCTAATTTCAATTTATCAATAATATCTATCATAATACTTTTAGCAATCGGTGCAGATACTGTTCCCCCATATTGAGTTATTCCTTTAGGATTATCTACAGCAACATATACAACGACTTTAGGATTATCAGCAGGTAAAAAACCAATGAAAGATACGATATAGTTTCCTGCCATATATCTACCATTAGACACCTTTTGAGCAGTACCTGTTTTTCCACCAACACGATAGCCTTCAATATAAGAATTTCTTCCAGTTCCATAAGCTACAACAGTCTCTAATGCCATTCTAACATTTTTACTAGTTTCAGAACTAATCGTCTTCCTTACCAAAGTGGGTTTATTTTCTAAAATGATTTCTTTACTCATAGGATCTACTATTCTTTTAACAACATATGGTTTATACAAAGATCCACCATTAATAGCAGCTGATACTGCAGTTATTTGTTGAATAGCTGTAACACTAATACCTTGACCAAAAGCAGTAGTAGCTAATTCTACAGGTCCCACCTTATTTAAAGAGAATAGTATCCCAGAACCTTCTCCATTTAAGTCAATTCCAGTCTTCTCGCCAAATCCAAATTTATTTATATAAGAGAATAATCTTTCTTTACCAAGTTTATTTCCTAAGGATACAAAACCAGGATTACAACTGTTTTGGACAACTTGTAAATATGTCTGTGTACCATGTCCACCTTTTTTCCAACATCTAATTCTAGCTCCATCAACATTAACTGAACCAGTATCTGTAAAAGTATCATTAAATAAATCAACAGTTTTTTCCTCTATAGAAGCAGCTAAAGTTATTATCTTAAAAGTAGAACCCGGTTCATATGTAGACCAAATAGCTAAATTTCTATTAATTTCCTCTGTACTATATTCCTTATACTTGTTAGGATTAAAATCAGGTTTAGAACTAAGAGCCATAATTTCACCATTATTAGGATCCATCACAATAGCCCAAGCTCCATCAGCATTATATTTATCAATCACATTATTAAGTTCTCTTTCTACAGAGGCCTGTATATCATAATCAATTGTTAAATATATATCCATCCCATTTTGTGGTTCAGTATAAATATTACTTAGATTGAGTTTATTTCCTTTAGCATCAGAATAGTACTTAATAGCTCCTGGAACACCAGTTAAATATTTGTCATAAGTAAGTTCTATACCAGATAATCCTTGATTATCAATACCAACAAATCCAAGAGAATGAGAGAGTAGAGTATCATAGGGATAATATCTTTTACCTTCCTTAAGTAAATAAACACCTTCTAAATTTAATTTACTGATTTTATCAGCAATATCATAAGATAATTGTCTGCCTTCTGGATGAACAATTTCAATTGATGATCTCTTATTAATATGTTCACTAATTTTTTTCTCCGGAACATCAAGTATCTCAGCTATCTTCTTAATTATATTTTCTTTATCCTTTATCTGATTAGGAACTACTACCAAAGATACAGTCGTAAGATTATCTGCTATAGTAACCCCATCACTAGTAAGTATTTTTCCACGATTGGCTCCAATAACTAAATTTCTATTCCATAAATTATTAGCTAATTTATTTAATTTATCATATTCTATAACCTCTATAAAAAAAACTTTACTTATAATTAATATAAAGCAAAATGTTACTACCAACAAAACTATTTTAATTTTCTTATGTATTCCTCTAAAAAACATAGTATCCCTCATAAAAGTTTATTAATGATAAACATAAAATATCACAAAAAAAGAGGCTGTCCCCCTGAGAACAGCCTCCCAAAAAGAATAAAAAGGGGTTGGCTAGTGTGATACTAGCACCAATTCGCTTAAAATTTGAATTGGTAGTTAATATACTAATCGATAACACACCATTTGTCAACCATAAATTTAAAAAAAATAAAAAAATATTTATCTTGATAGATTTATCATATTGTGATATTATTAATATGAATAATAGGTGATACACATGAATAAAAAGAAAGTATATGGCACAGTAATTGCTGTTATATCTTTTGCCATCTTAATAATAGGAGCCACATTTGCTGCTCTATCATTTACTTCTAATGCTACTAACGGATCTTATAACATAAGCACAACATGTTTTCAAATGCTAAAAGAAGAAGGACAGGATGTTATCGGAGAATTAGATTATGTAACAAAGCCCATTGACAGTGTTAGCACTTATGTAGCAATGGGAATCAACGGAGCCTGTGATATAACTGCTAAAGGGAGAATATACTTAAATGTTTTAGATGGAACTTCTAGTAAATTATATAGTACAGTAGCTGCTCATTGTGAAAATATGGACACATTACAAACATTACCTGACTACACTACTGCTACCGATTGCGGCAATAATGGAGGTTCTTGGATAACAAATGGTAGTGCACTAAAATATGCTATATATAATACAAGCAGTCCTACAAATAATACTATACCAATAACTTCTGGATGGATAACAGCAACCGGTGATAAATTATTATATAATTCTATGTTACCTATTGGAAGTTTAGATACCTATTACATATATGTATGGCTTGATGGTGAACTTATTGACAATACATATAACAATGTCGCATTTTCTGGATATATTCATACTAATGCTGATCAATATAAAGCTATTGATCATACAAGTATTTTGAATGGTAATACACCTACTATTGTCGATGGTTTAATACCAGTCAAGTTAAATACTACAGGAACAACTGTTACTGTAGTAGAAGAAGATGATCCAGACTGGTATGATTATGAAGATAAAAAATGGGCTAATGCTGTTTTAGTATCCTCTGACAGGAGAACATATTATCAAAAACATCCTGGCGTAACCGTTACAACTAGTGACATATTGGCATATTACGTCTGGATACCAAGATACTCTTATAAAGTGTGGCAATATAGCGGAATAGCAGACGTGGTTCAAGAACAAGAAATAGATATTAAATTCGTGTCAACTAGCACAATAGAAACAGCTAATCAAAATGGAGATTGGTACACACACCCAGCATTTTGGTGGGATAAAGATTCTGATGGTGTTCGTGAATCGGGAGAAGAACTCTCTGGTATTTGGGTAGGTAAATTCGAACCAAGTCATAAAACTCTTTCTATTAATAACAATAACACTACAGCTAATAACTTAGGAACATGTAATGCAAGTGGTTGCGCAAATTATACAGGACTTAGGATATTACCTAATGTTAGATCATTAAGATATAATAACGTATCTAGATTCTTTTATGCAGCAAGACGTATGGAAGACAGTGGAAATCCATATGGTCTAAATGCAACAGAAGTTGATACTCATATGATGAAAAATTCCGAATGGGGAGCAGCTGCTTATATGTCATATTCTAAATATGGCATTGGAGGTAAGATGTGGATTAACAATCAAAATGGTTTTCTAACAGGATGTGGAGCTGCCTCAGATGGAGCCGCTTCCAACGGTACGTGTAGTAATAAATATGCTGGTACGGTCACAGCTTTTCCACAATCTACAACAAGAAATGTTACTGGTATATTTGATATGTCCGGTGGTGCCCAGGAATATATGATGGGAGTATATAATAATACTGTCGGAAGTAGTGAATTTTCTTCTTTGCCAGATACTAAATACTATAACAATTATCCCAATCCACCATTTGATGGGGACAAAACTACTTATCAAGAATTATGTACATTAGAATACTGTGGAGGTCATGCACTAAATGAAACTAAATCATGGTATTCTAATAACGCTGGTTTTGTTGGTTCAGACACACCTTGGTTTCTTCGCGGTGGTAATTATAGTCTTACAACAACTACAGGTGCATCTTATTCTTATTCTAATGTTGGTTCATCAAACTCCTACTATTCCTTCCGTTTAGTATTAATTGAGGAACCATCATAAATAGTTATAATGAGAAATAACTTCTAGTTATTTCTTTTTTTTCTATATTTTGTTATAATTATATTGGAGGTTTTCCATATGAAAAAAGTGTTAGTAATTGGGGGAGGTACTGGATTATCTGCCTTACTTAAAGGATTAAAATTGTTTCCAATAGATATAACTGCCGTAGTAACAGTAGCAGATGATGGGTCTTCTACTGGTAGACTTAGGCAAGAATTTAATATTCCTGCTGTTGGAGACCTACGTAAAGTATTAGTATCCCTATCAGAAACAGAACCACTTGTCGGAGATTTACTTCAATATCGTTTTGATACATATAGTGATTTAAATAAACATACTGTAGGCAATCTTATGCTAGCAGCCTTATATAATATAACTGGTAGTTTAACTAAATCACTGGAAGCTATTAGTAAAATATTAAATATTAAAGGTAAAGTATTACCTTTTACTGAAGATAGCCCTACATTAGTAGCGGAGATGAAAGATGGAACTATTGTGGAAGGGGAAGAACATATTACCAATGCTCATAAAAAGATTGATAAAATCAAATATAAAGAAAAAATCAAAGTTACACCAGAAGTGTTAAAAGAAGTAGAAGAATCAGACTTAATTATTATTGGAATAGGTAGTTTATATACAAGCATTATCCCCAATTTGTTAACTCCAGAGATGAAGAGAGCTTTAAACAAATCTAAAGCTAAGAAAATGTATATTTGTAATATGATGAGTCAATATGGAGAAACTGATGGATATACTGCTTCGGATTGTATTAAACAAATTAATAAATATGTAGATAAACATTTTATTGATGTTGTATTAACTAATAATAAAAAGATACCTGATAATATTCTAGATTTATATAAAGAGGAACACGCTGAAGTTATACCTATTGATAAAGATAATATTAAAAAAATGGGTGTGGAAGTTGTGTCAACAGATTTACTCAGCTTAGAAAATAATCAAGCAAAGCATGATCCAATAAAAACAGCTCTAGCTGTATTTACATACTTAACTAAAGGTGATAAATAATGAGTTTCTCTGGAGATATTAAAAATGAAGTTACTAAATTAGATTCATCACGTGAAGAATTAATATCAGAATTATCTGCTATAGTAAGAAATAGTGCCTCAATTACTAACAACATAGAAATTAATATTGAAAATAATTCCTTAGCCAGAAGAATATTTAGATTATTTAAAGATGTATATGATATTATACCTACTATTACTATAAGAAAAAAGTATTTTAATCGTGGTATTAGTTATATATTAACTATTGGAAAAAACAATAAACAAATACTAAAAGATCTATCCATTATTGATGATAATAATAAATACTTAAACATTCCACATGATTATATTATTTCTGATGAAGATTTATTAAGATCCTATTTGAGAGGCTTATTTATTTCTGTAGGTAGCCTAAATGATCCTAAAACATCTAGATATCATTTGGAATTCTGGGTAGATAATAAAGAATATGCTCATTATATTAGTAAATTATTAAATAATTATTACTTAAATAGCAAAGTTATTCATAGAGAAAAGAATTATGTAATATATATAAAAGAAGCTGAAAAAATAAGTGACTTTTTAAGAATAATAAAAGCATATAATGCTGTAATGTATTATGAAGATATTAGAATATACCGTGATCATAAGAATATGACCAATAGATTAAATAATTGTGAACAAGCTAATATGGATAAAATATTCTATACAGCTTCTAGAGAAATAAAAGCTATAGAAAGATTAAAAGAACTAGGTGTTTATGATATGATGGATGATAAAATAAAAGAAGTAATGGAATATAGGCTAAAGTATCCAGAATATTCATTACAAGAATTAAGTGACATAATAAGCACTGAAACTAAAAACAAAATAACTAAATCAGGTCTTAATCATAGATTTAGAAAAATAAGAGAAACATTAGAACAAATAGACAATAAAGATAAAAAATGATATAATTTCAAATGAAAGAAGTGATTTAAATGACATTTTTTGAAGAACTAAAATGGAGAGGATTAGTTAAAGATATAAGTAATCCTGAAATAGAAAAAAAACTAAATGAAGAAAAATTAACTTTTTACTGGGGGACAGATCCTACTGCAGATAGCCTACACCTAGGACATTATTCATCATTGATAACTGCTAAAAGATTAGCTAAATATGGACATCATCCAATTCTTTTAGTAGGTGGTGCTACAGGATTAATCGGAGATCCTAGACCAACAGCGGAAAGAGAAATAATTGATAAAGAAGTATTAAATAAAAATCTAGAAGGTATTAAAAAACAAGTAGATAAAATATTTGATGGTAAGGCTGAGATAGTAAATAATTATGATTGGTTTAAAGGTTATGAATTTATTGATTTTTTAAGAGATGTTGGTAAATATATTAATGTTAACTATATGTTAGATAAAGACATTATCAGAAGAAGACTAGAAACAGGTATTACTTATGCTGAATTTTCTTATACATTAATTCAAGGTTATGACTTTTATAAATTATATAAAGATAAAAATTGCGTTTTGCAAGCTGAAGGATCTGACCAATGGGGTAATATTACTACCGGAATAGATTTAGTAAGAAAAATAACAGGTAATGAAGTATATGGCTTTACTATGCCATTAGTCTTAGATAAAGATGGTAAGAAATTTGGTAAAAGTGAAGGAAATGCTTTATGGTTAGATGAAAATAAAACTTCTAGTTATAAATTATATCAATATCTAATTAATGTAGATGATACAATGGTAATTGATTACCTAAAAATATTTACTTTCTTATCAAAAGAAGAAATAGAAGAATTAGAAAGACAAAACAAAGAGCATCCAGAATTACGTGAAGCACATAAAGCCCTAGCTAGAGAAATAATAACAGATTTACATGGTAAAGAAAGTTATGAAAAAGCAGTATCCATGAGTGAAGCATTATTTACAGGTAAATTTACAAATTTAAATAAAAATGAAATAGAAGAATTATTTGCTAGCTATGATAAGAAGAAAGTTAATAACGAAAACATTGTTGAGTTATTAATAAATATTGGAGCATCAAGCAGTAAAAGAGAAGCAAGAGAATTTGTATCAGGAAATGCTATTAGCATTAACGGAGAAAAAATTAATGACTTAGATTATGTAATAAGTGATAAAGACTTTTTACATGATACATATATAATAATTAAAAAAGGTAAAAAGAATTATTTCATTGGAGTAAAGGAGTAAAAAAATGAAGAAATTTGGCGATAGAAAAGATGCTAGGAGAGTAAGAGAAATTACTGGTATGCAACAAATTATGATTGATTTAAAACCTAATCGTAGTGTTAGTGATGTCTTTATCAATAATGAAATGGATTTAACAAAATTATGTGAATATGTTGATAAGAAGAAAAAAGAAGGTAGTGAAATAACTTATTTTCATGCCTTTGTAGCTGCTATTGGTAAAGTTTTATATAATAGACCAAAACTAAATTGGTTTGTAGCCAATAGACATATGTATGAACATAATGATGTAGTAGTATCATTTGTAGCTAAGATCGCATTTAATGATAATTCAGAAGAAATGATGATATTACAACAGATAGATGAAGATGATAATATCAATACTATCAGTAAAAAAATTAAAGACAAAGTAGAAACTATACGTAAAAGTAAGGAAGTATCTAAAAAAGGTGCTAATAGTGCTATAGATGTATTAGGAAAATTACCTAATCCTATTAGAATACCAGTAGTAGGACTACTTAAATGGTGCGATAAGAAAGGTATTTTACCAAAGTCACTTGCTAGTGATAATTTATATTATAGTAGTATGATAGTATCTAACTTAGGTTCTATTGGATGTGGAGCAATATTCCATAATATAACTGATTTCGGAGCTTGTTCTTCATTATGTACAATGGGAGAAATTAAGACTAAGATAGAGATAAACGAAAAAGGCAAAGAAGTAACTAAAAAAGTTTGTGAATTTGGAATAAACTTAGATGAAAGAATAGCAGATGGATATTATTTTGCTAAATCATTACAATTACTTCAATATATATTTAATAATCCATCTTTATTGGAGGATCCTGCAAATGATAAAATCACTATTCAATAAATTAACTAAAAGAATTAGCGATATTATAGATAAAATAAAACATAAGGAACCTTGGTATAAATACTATGGCAATAATCCTAGACATCTAAAGTATCCTGATTTAACTATTTATGAATTGGTTCGTGAAACCAGTGAATCATATCCTTTTAATGTAGCATTTTCTTACTATGGAAGACAAATTACCTATAAAGAATTTATCAATAATGTTAAGAAAATAGCTTCAGCACTTCTTGAAATAGGAGTAAGTGAAGGAGATATAGTTACTATATGTATGCCAAATACACCAGCTGCTATTAGCATGTTTTATGCTATTAATATGGTTGGAGGAGTAGCTAGTATGATTCATCCATTATCATCTGATAATGAAATAGAGTTATATTTAACTAACTCAAAAAGTAAATATATTATGATATTAGACATGGTTTATGATAAATTACTTAAAGTGTTAGATAAAACTAATGTAGAACATATCATTGTAAGTAGTGTATCTGATGATATGACCGAAGGAAAAAGAGCCTTGTATTGGTTTTTTAAAGGCAGAAGATTACATTTAGAAAAGAATGATAAAGCTATTCTTTTTAAAGATTTCTTAAAGAAAAGTATTTACTATAAAGAAGTAGTCCCAGCTTACCGTGAAAAAAATGATGATGCTGTAATTCTCTATAGTGGAGGGACAACTGGTAATCCCAAAGGAATAGTTTTAACTAACCGTAACTTTAATGCTTTAGCTATGCAAAGCCACATTATGGCAGATCCTTCTAAAGCAGGGGATTCCATCTTATCAATAATGCCAATATTCCATGGATTTGGATTGGGAGTATGTATTCATACACCACTGTATATTGGTATGACTTGCATCTTAGTCCCAGATTTCACTCCTAAAAAGTTTAGTAGTTTAATTAAGAAACATAAACCAACTTTTATAGCAGGTGTTCCAACATTATATGAAGCACTACTTAAAAATAATTTTTCGAAAAATGGACTATCTTCTGTAAAAGTAGTTATATCAGGTGGAGACACTTTATCTGAAGACTTAAAGCGAAGATTAGATGCATTCCTAAAAGAACATGGATCAACTGCTGAAGTAAGAGGAGGATATGGATTAACAGAATGTACAGGAGCATGTTGTTTAACTCCTACTAAATTCTATAGACCTAATATTATTGGTATGCCATTTCCAGATATGACGTTTAAAATTGTTAAAATTGATACAACTGACAAAGCAGAATTAAATGAAGATGGTGAAATATGTATTAATGGACCAACTGTTATGAAGGGATATCTAAATAACCAAGAAGAAACTAAGACTACATTAGTAAAACACACTGATGGAAAAACTTGGTTACATACTGGAGACATTGGTTATATGGACGAGGAAGGATTTGTCTACTTTAAACAAAGATTAAAAAGATTAATTATATCTTCTGGATATAATATTTATCCAAGCTATGTAGAAGAAATAATATCTAAGTGTCCTTTAGTAGAAACATCAGTAGTAGTAGGTATACCACATCCATATAAAAAGCAAGTAGTTAAAGCATATATTGTTTTAAAAGAAGGGGAAAAACCCAACTCTATTACAAAAAGAAAAATCAAAAAATATTGTGAAAGTAATTTGGCTAAATATTCTTGGCCATATGAATATGAATTTAGAGATAGCTTACCTACAACAAAAGTAGGAAAGGTAGCATACAAAGAATTATAAAAAGAAGGTGACAATATGGTAATGGGAGCAAAAAATATAAAAATAGATATTTATAACAAACTTAAGGATAAAGTAATTGGACTAGATAGAGTACCATCATTTACTGTTATCCAAGTAGGTAATAATGAAGCTAGTAACATTTATATTGCAAATAAAAAGAAAATGGCTTATTATATAGGTTATAAATTTAGTCATGTTAAATTAGAAACAACTACTACAGAAGAATTAATAGATATTGTTAATAAATTAAATGATGATAAGAATGTTGATGGAATTCTAATACAGATGCCATTGCCAGATAATATCGATACAATTAAAGTACTGAATACTATTAATCCTAACAAAGACATTGATGGTTTAACAGACTATAATAGTGGAAGACTTTTACATGAAGAAAAATGCTTACTACCATGTACACCAGCAGGTATAGTTAAATTGTTGGATTATTATGATATAAATGTTGAAGGCTGTCATACTGTTATATTAGGAAGAAGCAACCTAGTAGGGAAACCATTAGCCAATATGCTAATTAACAAAAGAGCAACTGTTACAGTATGTAATTCCAAAACAGAAAATTTAAAGAAATATACACTAGATGCCGATATCTTAATTGTAGCTACAGGACACAAACACTTAGTAACAAAAGATATGGTTAAAGAAGGGTCTATAGTTATTGACGTTGGTATAAGTAGAATAGATAATAAAATATATGGTGACGTTGATTTTGATAATGTCATCGATAAAGTCAAATATATAACTCCAGTACCTGGAGGAGTAGGACAAATGACTATGGCTATGCTAGCAAATAATATTTATAAAGCTTATGAATTAAATCATTAGTTTTAAATAAAATAAGGGAGGTTTATTATGAGAGAAGAAGGTATAGTAATTAGTTATAATGGATATGAAGGCGAAATTAAAGGCCAAGAAAGAACATATTCATTATTACGAGAAGAAGTATGCAGAGAGGATCAAGCTGATATTGACGTAGGAAGTATAGTGAAATTCACTCCAAAAGAAAACGTCAGCAGTGTTGGATCATTTTGGATTGCTAAAGAAATTAAAATTTATAGAGAAAAAGCACAAGATAACGCACCTATAACTATATTTAAAAAGAGAACACTTCGCAAAAGTATCAGAAAATAATATAGTAAAATTTAATTTGTAAAAAAATGTCAAAAAAAGTATTGACAAATGTAAAATTGTATATTACAATAAAATTGCTTAGATAGAATAAAATATTATACATATTATGTAACATATTGTTGCACTTGATTATTACTGATAAGTCAGATAATGTTTATCAAAATAATCTAAAATAATATTATAATATATAAAATTCTTGATTCCACAAAAGAGTGTGGTCTTATCTGATCTAAGTATTACAATTGTTATTGAGAAAGAAAACTCAAAAGATAAGAGACTGAACTAAATACTGATAATATTTAGATA
>JAEEGL010908249.1_pt1 | contig 19780 bp, 12 predicted proteins | sample 9134231 | NCBI WGS metagenome assembly JAEEGL01 (sample SAMN16246548, study PRJNA631951) | gut metagenome | biome: gut microbiome; feature: rumen; material: fiber-attached | host: Bos | place: Iran: Karaj | collected 2018-10 | reverse complement strand
GCGGTAACGGTACCGTCCACCTCGTCTGCCAAGGCTAGGTCGATGGCTTTCCTGATATATTGGAAAGCGGCATTGCCACACTGTGCCTGTACCTTGCCAAATTCGAAGGTGGAGAGGTCAACGCACTTCAGGTCAATGACATCGATGATGCCGTATTCAAACTTGGCATCCCTGACACTGTCGATGGCATTTACTGTCAGGTCGAAGCCCAACAACTTAACCGTTTCCTGCATGATGGCAGCATCGCCGCAGACAACCGGACGACACTTCTCATAAGTCTCTTTTCTGTTGAGGGCGCGTAGTGTGATTTCTGGGCCAATGCCAGCGGGGTCGCCCATAGTGATAGCTAATATCGGTTTCGTAGACATAAGAACTGTTTTTTTAGACATAAGAACATAAGGACATAATTATTTGCGGTCTTCATAGTAGCCGTAGATGGTCAGCTCTTTAGGAGCTAGCGGGGTCTTGAAAAGGAACGAGGCCAAATAGCCGACAATGAGGACAATCAAGTGAGAATAGACTCCCAACATATATTTATGGTGAGTGAAGTTCCACTCGCCTAGGTCGAGCAGCGTCTCCTTGACTCCCGTTCCGTGTATGTCAACCTTGGTGGAGGTCAGCACGGCGTAGGCCGTAAAGATGACAGCAGCGGCAATACCGATGTAAAGCCCCTGCTTGTTGGCCCTACGACTGAACAGTCCCAGCATGAAGATGCCGACGATGCCAGCAGAGAAGATGGCGTAGAGCGAGAAAAGCGCACCAAGAACACCCTCACCTCCCCAAGAAATGTAAAGGCAGGCTACGCCTATAGCCCCCACACCAGACAGCACTACCATCCACTTGCCAAAGCGCAATTGCTCTTTGTCGCTGGCCTTCTTGCGGAAACACATATAATAGTCCTGGACGGCGATGGCTGAGATACAGTTGAGGTCGGAGTCGAGGCTAGAGATTGCCGCAGCAGCAAGGGCGGCAATAATCAAGCCTCGGATGCCGACGGGCAACTCATGGGCGATGAAGTAGGGGAATACCTCGTCGGCCTTCAATTCCTCTGGCAGCAGCGGCGCTCCTTCAGCATGATAATAGGCAAAGAGCGCCGTGCCAATAAACATGAACAGTGCCCAGATAGGTACAGACATCAGCACGCCGATATAGGCCGCCTTCTTAGCCTCGCGGTCGTTCTTGGCAGCCAGATAGCGTTGCACGATGGTCTGGTCAGTGCCGTATTTCTGAAGGGCATAGAAGATACCGTTGAGCACCATCACGAGGAAACACAGCTCTGACAGGCTCCAGTCGTAGGGGCCGAAGTCAATCTTATTGTTCTCGGCAGCAATGCGGAACAGCTCCGACGGGCCGCCCTCAATGCCGAACATCAGGATGAGGATGCAGATGATGCCGCCACCAATGAGCAGAATGCCCTGCACCACATCCATCCACACGATGGCCTCCATACCACCCAACAGCGTCAGGATGATGATGGTGATGCCCAGCACGAGCACTATGCTATATATATTAATGTTAAGGAAGGTGGCCAAGGCCATCGACACAAGGAAGAACACGGTTCCTGCCTTCGAGAAATGTCCCAAAGTGAAGGCCAGCGACGAGTAGAGACGGGCAAACAGTCCGAAGCGCCGTTCGAAATACTCGTAGGTCGATAGACGTATGACCTTGCGGAACAGCGGCACGATGACCCCTATGAGGGCCACCAGCACAATGGGCACCATCAGTCCCTGCACCAGCAGGATCCAGTTGTCGGCGTAGGCCGCGCCTGGATAGGCAAGAAATGTGACGCTCGAAATCAGCGTGGCGAAGATGGAGATACCCACTGCCCAAGCAGGAATCCTGCCACCTCCGGCAAAGTAGGTCGATGTGTCCTTCTGACGGTGGGCGAAATACATGCCCATGCCGATGGCGGCAGCTATCGACAGTAGTACGATGATATAGTCAATCCAGTGCATAAAATTCTATCAAATACCGACGTGATTTTAACGAATACCGACGTGATTTTAATGAATACCGACGGGATTTTATTGAATACCGACGGGATTTTAACTTTACACGTAACCTTCATGTCGCTAGGAACGGAGCTTCACCATGTTTTCCCCGTACCTTCAGCCGTTTTTAACTAGGGCAGTTTTTCCAGGCACTCTATGATTGCTCTTTCTTCGTCGGTAGAGAGTCGAGTAAGGGGCATAAGCATGTCAGGCCCGCAGAGTCCTTTCGTCTGCATCATCACCTTGAGGGCTGCGAGGCTCTGTCCGAGGGTGCGGTCTTTCTGGTAAATCTTGGCCATCTCGTTGGTCTCGTCCTGCAAGCGGTTGGCGGTGTCCATGTCGCCGCTGACGGCTGCCTCATAGAGCTGGCGGAACATCTCGGGCACGTAGTTGCCGGTGGAGGGAACGATGCCGTCGCCACCCAGTTCGAGCGAATGGGCACTTTGTGCCGCCCATCCGCAAAAGTAGCAGAAGTCCTCACGTCCACGGGCTATCTCAATACATTGTGCCATACGCTCCAAGTCGCGCTCGGAGTCCTTCAAGCCTACGATATTCGGATGGTCTGCAAGGCGACGAATTACCTCAACGGGAATACTCATGTGCGTAGTAGCCAAGATGTTATAGAGCATCAGCGGCACCGTAGTGAGTGAAGCTTCCAAGCTTTGCGGCTTAGTAGATGAAGCCAGGTGGTCGGCCAGACGGTGGTAGTAGTTTTCCATCTGCTCAGGTGTCAGGGCATAGTAGGTAGGCAGCGTGGCCACAATCACGTCGGCTCCTGCCCGTGCGTACGCTTCGGCCTGTGCCAACTGCTCGCTGAAACAGTTACCCGTAAGCCCTGCGTAGATGGTCATTGACCATTGACCATTGAACATTGACCATTGGTTGCGGGCTTTCACTGCTGTCTCTAACATCAGCAGCCCATCCTCACGACTCACGCTGTTGCCCTCGCCCGTCGTTCCCATCAGCAGGGGGGAGACCTTTGCCTGGGCAAAGAACTCAATAATCCTCTCGACAGCACCCTTGTCCAGGCACCCTTCTGGCGTTACTGGGGTCACCATCGGCACCACCACGCCACAGTACTTTTTTTCCTTCATCATTATTCGTATTAGATAGTCGTTTTAGCAATGATGGTGCAAAGATACGAAAAGTCGGGCAAACCGCATCTTATTTTCCTTTTTTTTCATTTTTTAAAAGATTTATTAGATGGTAATAATTCCAGCCCTCTAAGGGATTCAAATTTGAAAGCCTTTGCAACAAATTTGCAACTGTATCATGGAGGAAAAGAGTACTTTTGCACTAAAATTATATATAAATATAAGAAGATGAAAAAGAAACTGTTCCCTATCTTCCTAACAGCATCGTTTCTGTTAGGAGGAATTGTTAATTCTCAGTATTCCGCAGCCCAGCCGGCAGGTGGCTTTGGAGGCTTCCAGATGCCGGAAGTGAAGTTGGAGACCAGCCAACAGTGGAAGGACGTAAACTATGCGGGTGACGACCAGGCCTTCCATACCTGCGACATCTACCTGCCCAAGGTGGAGCGTGAGAGCTACCCCGTAGTCATCCACATCTACGGCAGTGCCTGGTTCAGCAACAACAGCAAGGGTGCCGCCGACCTGGGGACCATTGTCAAGGCACTGCTCGATGCGGGCTACGCCGTAGTATGCCCCAACCACCGTTCGAGCATGGACGCAAAGTGGCCAGCCCAGCTGCACGACATCAAGGCCGTAGTGCGCTTCGTGCGTGGCGAGGCCAAGAAATATAAATTCAATCCTCGCTTCATTGCCACCAGTGGTTTCTCCAGTGGCGGTCACCTCTCGTCGACCACTGCCACCACCAGCGGTACGAAGCAGACAAAGGTGGGCACCGTAGACATCGACCTGGAGGGCACCGTGGGCAACTTCACCAATGAGAGCAGCATCGTAAACGCTGCCTGTGACTGGAGCGGCCCCATCGACCTGACGGCCATGGACTGCGGAGACCACATGCAGATGGGCAACGACAGCCCTGAGGACATGTTGCTCGCCTCGAAGCTCGACAAGGAGCCCGACAAATACCGCAGTCTCAGCGCCACCACCTACGTCGACAAGAACGACCCGCCCATCATCATCTTCCACGGCGAGAAGGACAACGTGGTGCCCTGCTGTCAGGGTCGCAAGTTCTTCGAGACGCTGAAGGCTGCTGGCGTGAAGACCGAGGCCACCTTCGTGCCTGAGGGCGGTCACGGTATGGGAATGTATGCCGAAGAGAACCTGAAAAAGATGGTTCGCTTCCTCGACGACGTACGACGCAACAGCGACCTGCGCCAAGACTCACTGCTGCTACAGTCTGCCATTCGCGAAGAGACCCAGGTGAACCTGCCGCTCTTCCAGACGAAGTACACCGCCGACCCATCGCCATTAGTGGTGGGCGACACTCTTTTCCTCTACACTTCACACGATGCATCACCCGAGGACATTCCCGACGAGAACGAGAAGTCATCGGCTGGTTTTTTTATGTACGACTGGCTGCTGTGGAGCACCACCGACATGGTGAACTGGACGGAGCACGGTGCCGTAGCCTCGCTGAAAGACTTCCCTTGGCGTAGCCGTGAGAACGGTGCATGGGCCATACAGACGGTGAAGCGCAACGGGAAATACTACCTCTATGCCCCACTCCACGGCCACGGCATCGGCGTGCTCGTCAGCGACTCGCCCTACGGCCCTTTTCGTGACCCGCTGGGCAAGCCCATCGTTTGGCAGAAGGAGCATTGGAACGACATCGACCCCTCTGTGTTTACAGACGATGACGGCCAGGCTTACCTCTACTGGGGAAACCCCCATTGCTACTATGCATTGCTGAACGATGACATGATTTCGCTGAAGAGCGGCATCACCCAGCTACCTCACATCGACCATTACCAGGAAGGCCCGTGGTTCTATAAAAGAAACGGGAAGTATTACCTGGGCTTTGCCTCTACTTGCTGCCCCGAAGGCTTGGGCTACGCCATGAGCGACAATCCTACTGGCCCCTGGACCTCGACAGGCTACATCATGCGCCCCACACAGCGTGACCGCGGCAACCATCCCGGCATAGCCGACTTCAAAGGACATACCTACATTTTCGGTCAGGACTACGACCTGATGCATATCGAGACCTTCACCCACCATGAGCGCCGTTCGGTTTCTGCCGCCGAGATGAAGTATAACGCTGACGGAACCATCGAGGAGGTGCCCTACTGGCTCGACCTCAAGCCCTTGCAGCAGCTGCAGTGGCTTAACCCCTACCAGCGTGTGGAGGCTGAAACCATGAACTGGGGTTATGGTCTGAAGACCGCAAAGATGGGCATCAAGAATACGGGCGTGGTGAACGACATGCCAGAGTCTACCGGCAAGCGGAATATGTATGTTTACAATCTCGCCGATGGAAAGTACATCAAACTGCGCGGCGTGGACTTCGGTAAGGGAGCCAAGGAATTTGCCATCACGGCAGCTTCCAAGGGCAACTGTAACATCACTCTGAGGCTGGATGGCCAGAACGGGCCTGTTGTCGGTACTGTGAACATCAAAGACACAGGCGACGTGGAGAGCTACAAGTCGTTTACCACGAAGCTTGATTCCAAGTCCGTTACGGGGGTGCATGACTTCTACCTCTGCTTTGACAATGTGAAAGGTAACGTGCGCCTCGACTGGTGGACGTGCTCAGGCATCTAAAATAAATCCAGAGAGACTATGAGATTCACTATCGCTATCATTGCTGCGTTCGCAGCACTACAGTTACAGGCTCAGCCACGTGTCTACGACCAGGAAAACACAGGCGTAGCCTATATGCTGAAAGAGTTCAAGGCTCCTTCAGAACTTCCTGTTATCCAAGACCTTCCAAACGCTTTGGAGGGTGTGAAAGACTTTGGCGACTGGCAACGTCGCCGAGCTGAAATCGCCTCGCTCATCCAGCACTATGGCATTGGCACGAAGCCCGCCGTAGACCGTTCACAGGTAAAAGCCCGTATGGATGGTGACACGTTGCTGGTCGACGTTACCGTAGGTGGCGAGACGCTGACGTTGAAGTCACACATACACTATCCGTCAGCTGGACAGCCGCCTTACGCGCTGATGATTGGTGCCGACATGATTGCACTGCCCCGCAACCTCTTTGAGAACCACCCCATCGCCACGATGAATTTCCAGTCGGCTCAGGTGAACGACTATAAGCAGTGGGGCAAGCACCATGACCGTGGAGAGCACCACTTCGACCGTCTCTACCCTACGCTGAAGGACAACGGTGCCTACAGCGAATGGGCATGGGGAATGAGCCGCCTCATTGACGGTCTTCAGCTGCTTGGACCCGAAGTGACGAAGATTGACATCCGTCGCATCGGTGTCACTGGCTGTTCCTACGCGGGCAAGATGGCCCTCTACTGCGGAGCCTTCGACGAGCGCATAGCCCTGACCATCGCACAGGAACCCGGAGGCGGCGGTGCTGCTGCCTGGCGACTGTCACACGGCGTGGACAGCGTTGAGAATATCGACAGGACTGACTACCACTGGTTCCTGGAGAGCCAGAAGGAGCATTTCACCGGCGACAATGTCTTCCGTCTGCCCTACGACCAGCATGAGCTCTGCGCCCTGGTATGTCCACGTGCCCTGTTGCTGCTGGGCAATCCCGACTACAAGTGGCTGTGCGATGAGTTTATGCGTCCTTCGGCAGAGACAGCCCACAAGGTGTGGGAGCGTTTCGGCATTGCCGACCGCATGGCCTGCGACATCGTGGGAGGTCACGGACACTGCCAGCTGCCAGAAGTGCAGTTCCCCATAGTGCAGCGCTTCATAGACGAGTTCCTTTTGTACCCAAATGAATAATTAAAAAATAACTAAAAATGAAAAAAACATTCCTAACAATTCTGACTGTCCTGCTGTCCTCCATGGGTATGCAGGCACAATTGTCTACGAACCCCTACAAGTTCCTGGGCAACATCACGACCAGTTATAATGTGGATGCCGGAGGCGGCGTGCCAAAGTATTACACGCTCTGGAACCAGATTACCTGTGAGAACGAGTCGAAGTGGTCTTCTGTGGAAGGCACCCGTGGCAATTTCAACTGGAGCGGAGCTGACAGGGCTTTCAACTATGCCAAGCAGCATGACTTCACCTACAAGTTCCACGCCTTGGTTTGGGGTGCCCAGTATCCTGGCTGGCTGGAAAGTCTGCCGGCAAGTGAGCGTTTTGAAGCTCTCACCAATTGGTTTGACCATGCCAAGGAGAAGTACAACACCCTGCCCATGATTGACGTGGTGAACGAGGCTGTGGGTATGCACCAGCAGGGTAACCCCATGATGAAGGAGACCCTAGGCGGCGGCGGTAAGACGGGCTATGACTGGCTCATCAAAGCCTTCGAGATGGCTTACGAGCGCTGGCCGGATGCCATTCTCATCTACAACGACTACAACTCCATCCGTTGGGATCTCGACAACTACATCACCCTCGTTCGCACCTTGCGCGATGCCGGAGCACCTATCGATGCCTACGGAAACCAGTCGCACGAGTTGTCCGATATCAGCGAGAGCGAATTGGTGAATGCGTTGAAGAAGCAGCAAGACGCGCTCAAGATGCCTATGTTCGCCACTGAATTGGATATTGACGTAGCAAACGATGCCAAGCAAAAGTCCCAATACCAGATGGTACTCCCTAAGATGTGGGAAGCTCCCTATTGCGCTGGTGTCACCCTTTGGGGATATGTCGTTGGCCATACTTGGGTTGGTAATTCCGGCCTATATAAGGAAAATGGCGATGAGCGTCCTGCCATGACCTGGATTAAGGAGTATATGGAAACCGATGCTGCCAAGAACGCCGTGGGTCCATTACCCGGCACGAAGAAAGAGGCATCTATTTATATCCGCCCCTCTTCCCTGAAAGTTATCAAGGACCAGGAAATGAAAATCAAGGTACATGCCCGCCTGGCCACCAAGACCATCGCGAAGGTGGATTTCTATGTGGGAGACGAATTGGTGAAGACCATGACGGAGGCTCCTTACATTGTTGACTATACCCCAACCGTTACTGGCTGGAACAACACGAAGGCTGTGGTGACTGCTACCGACGACTCCACCTACGAGCGTTATGGCCGCTTCAACGTGGTGAGTTCTAAAAACAGATGCGAGCCGTATAACGAAACTGTACCCGAGCTGCCTGGCTCCTTCAACATCATTGAATATGACAAGGGTGTTTCTGGTGTGAACTATTACAACGCCACACGCAGTCTTACGACGGCCTTGAAGGACGGCCAGTGGATGGAGTACACCGTCGATGTCAAGGAAGACGGCATGTATTTCTTCGATGCCACACTGGCTTCGACAAAGGCCGGTGGCATGTTCCACCTGGCAGAATATGGTCTTGACAACCTGTCATACCTCACCGAGTATGTGGTGGTGCCCAAGACAGGTGGCTCCTCAGTGTGGAAGACCCTGCACGGACAGTTGAAGATGGAGTTGACGGCTGGCCGCCACGTGTTCACCCTGCTCATCGACAAGGGTGGCTTCTACCTCAAGGATATTGCCTTCACTCGCTATGAGGAGGGTGAGGGCATGTCGTGCAGACTGAAAGCCTTTAGCGGCACGTATGGTGTTGGCGATGTCGTTCCCGTCGAAATGAAAGCCACATCGAAAAACAGCCCCATCAGTCATGTGACTGTCTATGCCGACAACATACTGGTTGGCACCTCTGACGTGGAGCCCTATACGGTCAACTTTGTTCCTTCCGAGATGAAAACATATAACATCACGGCCATTGTCACAAATGCCGAAGGAAAGGTAAAGGTGTCGGCAGGACGTGCGCTGAACGTCACCAGCCCCACGCCAGTGGACATCGTTACCGTCAAGAATGACGTTGTCAAGTCTCAGGCCTATAACCTTAATGGCCTGAAGGTGGACGACAACTACCGGGGCATCGTCATCGTCAATGGCAAGAAAATAATGAAACGATAAACCCAAACACATTGAATGGAAAGAAGATACAAACCACATTATGAAAAAAACAATCTTTATGATGCTCCTGGGCCTGACGGCCTGCCTCACGAAGGCTAATGCAGAAGTAGACCCCAACTTCCACGTCTACATTTGTTTCGGACAGTCAAACATGGAGGGCAATGCCCAGTGGGAAGCCCAGGATGTAGGGAATGTAGACCCGCGTTTCCAGATGTTGGCCACCTGTAATTTCAGTTCTCCCAAACGCACGCTCGGCAACTGGTACAAAGCTGAATGTCCTATCGTCAGCCCTGACGGAAGGCTTGGTCCCACCGACTATTTCGGCCGTACGATGGTCGCCAACCTGCCCGACCACAAGATTGGTGTCATTGACGTGGCCATGGGTGGCAGTCCTATCGAGATGTTCGACAAGGACAAGTACCAGCAGAAGATGAAGGACAACCCCAATGAGTGGTGGGTCACATTGGCCAAGAGACACTACGGCGGCAACCCTTACGGACGTATCATCGACATGGCCAAGAAGGCACAGGAGGTGGGCATCATCAAGGGCATCCTGCTGCATCAGGGCTGCTCTAACTGTGGCGACCCCAACTGGCCCAACATGGTGAAGAAGATTTATGAAGACATGCTGAAAGACCTTGGCCTGCAGGCTGCCGACGTGCCCCTGTTCGCCGGCGAGGTGGAGTATCAGGACATGGGAGGTGGCTGTTCCAGCCATAACGTGCAGGTAGACCGTCTGCCCAGCGTCATCCCCACCGCCTACGTGGTGTCGGCCAAGAACCTTCCCGGCAACGGCAAAGACCCCTGGCACTTCTCGGCCCAAGGCTATCGCATCTTCGGTCAGCGCTATGCACAGCAGGTGCTCAGAGCCGTGTATGACCTTGACCCGGTGATAACTGAGCCCACCGTTCCCACTATGGAGAAGGGAATCGACGAGCGATTCACCGTGCTGTCATCCCTCAGCGGCATGCCCTTCGCTATAGTGAACGAGGACGATGGCAATGCTTTCTACTGTTCTTTCGGACAGCATTTATGCTATGACAAATTCAAGACGGCGTTCAAGGACAGCAATGCTGGTTACTACTTCAAGATTCAGAAATCCAGTGGCGGCTTCCGTCTCCGCATCGTCACTCCTGAAGGAAACAATTACCAGGTGAACGGCGCCGACGCCTATGTGAACACCCCCGACGTAGAGGGCGATTGCTGCTTTATCGGCGGTCTGAACGGTCAGAATGGCGAGGCCATCGCCAAGGGTGCTGTCTGGACGATGGAGTATGTCGACGGCAAGGGTTTCACCATCAAGAACGTCGGCACGGGCAAGTACCTGAAGGATGCCTCCTCACCCGCCAAGTACGACGAGCCCACCTACTTCACCTTCTGCACGCTGAAGGAAGTCACCACCGGCATCGACCAGCCACAAATCACAACTCACTCCTCACTCGCCACTCCTCACTCCTCACACGTCTACACCCTCCAAGGCGTGAAGGTGGGCACCAAGGCAGAGTGGAACACCCTACCCCGGGGCATCTACGTCGTTGACGGAAAGCTGAGAACAAAATAAGTCCTTATCTCCAGCCTCCTCCAAAAGGGGGCTGGAACTTTAAATTATATGTACATGAAACGATTTCTTCTGAGTTTATCATTTATCATTTATCATTTGTCATTTAGCGTAGCGTATGCCGCCGAGCGCACCATCGACATCAGTGGCAACAACACTTCCAACGACTACATCAGCTACAGTAAATACATCCGTATCGGTGCCAACGACACCGTCAACGTGAAGATGGCGCGCTACTGCTATTTCTCCTCGACCATCGTGGGGACAGGCATACTCAACCTCCATGCCGGAGGCGAGCGTTGCTACCTAGGCACCGAGAAGGGCAAGGCATGGCCCGACTGGACGAATTTCACGGGCGACATCCACATCTATCCCTTCAAGGAGAACTCCTCGTCGGCAGGATTCTTTGGTGTAGTGCTGGCACATGGCGGCAAGAGCTCCACGGCTGAGAACGCCCTCGACGATACAAAGAGCGGTAAGGTGAACCCCTCGATGGCCAACAACCGGGTGACGCTCCACGAGGGAGCCACCATCTGCTGCGAGGCCAACACTGCCGGTGCCGGCTTCCGCATCGGCGAGCTGAACACCGAGCCAGGCTCCACCCTGCAAGGATATATGAAGAAGTCGCGCGCCTGCTACTATCTCCTCGGCGGCATGAACACCGACTTCACCCTGGCGGGCACCATTATGCCCTCCGATTATGACGATGCCACGCTCATGGGCATTGTAAAGGAGGGCAGCGGCGTGATGACCATCACGGGCAACGACAACTGCCTGAGCGGTGCCCTCCGCATCCTTGAAGGCCGCGTGCAGATAGCCAACGACCGCGCCGAGGCCGAGAGCAAGAAGAAACGCGGCGGCCTGGGAGCACGGCCAAACGCCACCGAAGCCATCGCCTACGTCTTCGAGAACGGTCTGCTGGGCGGCACAGGCAGCATCGGTGGAACCGTCGACAACTACGGCACCGTGGAGCCGGGCGACTACGAGCCCAGCGGCGACCTGGTGGGAATCATCACCGGCACGCTGACCCTCCGCAACTATGTCACGCCGTCGAAGCAACCCAGCCTCTGTGTGCGCCCTGCCTCACGGCTGCGCTTCAAGGTCGTGTCGGCCACCGACCACGACCGTCTGGACATTGGCGGCAACGTGAAGTACAATAATATCATGCAGGACTTCTCCACGAGCGACCTCATGCCCGTCGTGGAGCTTAGTGTGCCCAGCGATTTCGTCGCTGAGGTAGGCGACGAGTTCATCTTGCTCACCGCCGGCAGCAAGACCGGCGACTGGCAGTTTGAGCTGAAGCAACCCTCGAAATACACGTGGGAACTCGTAGAGGAACTCGCCGATGGAGCCTACACCCTAAAGGCACGCATCACCTCCCTGAACAGCCAGGAAGATCCAGACCCGGACGACCCGGACAATCCTGATGACCCGATGACCGTCATGGGTCCCTACTACGATGACGGCATCAACGACTCTGCCGACAAGAACACCCTGCGCCACTACGCCGAGCTCTGTGGCAAGTACGTCGGCACGGCACTCGCCACCTACAAAGGTCTCCAAAGCGACCGCGACGAGGCTGGCCGACAGTTCAACATGATGGTGGCCGAAAACGAAATGAAGATGGACGCCCTGCAGCCCAGTCAGGGCAGCTTCAGCTTTGGCGGTGCCGACAACCTCGTCAGCCATGCCCAGCGCTACGACATGGCCATTCGCGGACACTGTCTCGTCTGGCATCAGCAGCAGCCCACCTGGCTGAGCAGCGACGGCAAGAAGAACGACAAGAACTGGACGCGCCAGCAGGCGCTCGACATCATGAAAGACCACATCACCAAGGTCATGAAGCATTTCAAGGGCAAGGTCACCGAGTGGGACGTGGTCAACGAGTGTCTCGACGATGACCAGAGCATCATCCGCTCCAACCCCAACGGCTACAACCTGCGCCAGACCGTGTGGCAGCGTGCCATCGGCGACGACTACATCGACTCGGCCTTCGTCTTTGCCCGCCGTGCCGACCCCGACGCCGTGCTCTACCTCAACGACTACGACGTGGAGCTTCAGGGAAAGGCCAAGGCCGTCGCCTTCCGCAACCTCGCCCTGCGCCTGAAGAACAGCGGCATACCCATCGACGGTGTAGGCCTGCAGTGCCACTTCTCCATAGGTGAGGTAGACTCTGTGAAACTTGCCTCCACCGTGAAGCGCTTCGGACAGGACGACCTGAAGTGCGTCATCACTGAGCTTGACATGGGCATACCCTCTACGACATCTGCCAACCTTGAGGAGCAGGCACGCCTCTACCGCGTCATCACAGACATCATGCTTGACAACGACAACTGCCCCTACATGGTCATCTGGGGAGTGAAGGATAACGACAGCTGGCGCAGTGGCTCCAACCCCCTGCTCTACGACTCAGGCATGGGCAAGAAGCCCGCCTGGCGTGCCGTGCGCTCTGCCCTGCGCCACCGTCACATACTTGACACCGTAGGCATCGCCGCCACCCCGGACGATAGAGGCCAAACGACTACCGACACCTTCGTCTACGACCTTCAGGGGCGCAGGGTCGGCCGTAGCTCTTCCCTGAAGAAGGGCATATACATCAGCCAGGGAAGGAAAATCGCCAGCTACGGATGTAGGTGAAGCAAAGCGCTTTGCAGAAAGTACAGAAATCAGCGTGCAGATTTAAAGTTCGACTTTAAATCTGCACGCTTCTCTTGCAACTAACGACAAGATTTCCACGGTAGTTTATGCGGTCTATTCCATCAGACGCTTTACTTCATCTATATCCATTCCAAGACTCGTAGCGATGGTCTCTACCGAGAGATTGGCAGCGCGAAGCATCTGGACGGATTTCCGCAACGAGGCATCTTTGAGGGCAAGTTGCGTCTTCTGCTCGTCAAGTTGCGTCTTCTGCTCGTCAAGCTGCGTCTTCTGCTCGTCAAGCTGCGTCTTCTGCTCGTCAAGCTGCGTCCTCTGCTCGTCAAGCTGCGTCTTCTGCTCGTCAAGCTGCGTCCTCTGCTCGTCAAGCTGTATATTCTGCTTGTCTATAAGCACTTTTTGCTTGGCCAGTTCATAATCACGGTGCAGTATCTCCGTGTCGCGCCGCTCTATGGCAGATATGAATTCCTCCTCAATGATCATGTCCTGACGAACCTTCGCGTCGCCGGCAGCCATGGCCAGCCGTTGCAGGATATGCTCCATGTCGGCATCTCCATCGTAGAGACTGTCATCGATGTTCAGCATCTTGCGGTTCTTGCCCTCCTTGTTGCTCTGGTCGAAGATGCTGAGCACTTTGTCTAAGCGGTTCTTGCCGTGCTGACGGCCATCTGTCTGCCGGGTAAGGCGGCCACGCAGAAGAGGTATCTGCACGATGATGCTGTCGTGCGTAAGACTATCTACAAACGGGTTGGGAAGTCCCTTGGTCACAAGCTGTCCGTCGTAGTCGTAGGACTTGTGCCTGACGTACAGGACCGGCTCGTCGATGTCGCCCACGCGGTGTCCCAGCAGATAAACGGCCACCATGGGCAGCGCACTCTCGCCACCGTCAAGCATATTGTCAGGATTGTCATACTGAACGCCAAGGTACTGGCGGAAGCGCAGCGTCTCCGTCTCAAGCCAGGTCTTCTGAAGTTCAATCAGTATCAGGTGAACGGAACCGTCAGGACGCCGCACACGGGCGCCAAAGTCGATACGAAGAACAGATACGGAGTCGCGCTTGTCGTTCACATGCTCTTGAGGACGCATGTCCACTTCTAAAATATCCTCTTTCAACAGTGCAGACAAGATGGTGCGCGCAATGCGCTGATCCTCCATAAGATACTTGAACACCACGTCATAGATTGGGTTTGCTACGGTCATCATAAGCCTCTCATTATTTAAGTTTGCTGCAAAAGTACAAATTATTTACCAATCAGCAAAAACTTTGGGCAAGAAATATCAGAAAAAACCAGAAACATTTGGTTGATTCAGGTTATTTACGTATTTTTGCAGGATGAATTTTTGTAAATAACTAAACACATTAAATCATGGATACAATGAAGAAATCCTTAGTTCTATTGCTTGTCGTGCTGCTCGCCCCAAAGGCCGTGACAGCACAGGAAATCTATGCCGTGCTCAGCAGTAACGAGACGACGCTGACCTTCTACTACGACACGAAGAAGGACAGCCGAAGCGGGACGGTGTATGAATATGTCGAAAGCAGTTCATGGCCCAATTAGCGTAACAACCGTAAGAACGTCACTACTGTAGGCTTCGACGAAAGTATGAAAAACGCCCGACCTAAATCATTAACGAACTGGTTTAACAGCTTTGATAAAATGACAAAGATAGAGAACCTGAACTATTTAGACACCAGGAATGTGACAAAAATGAATTCGATGTTTCATTATTGTAAAAGCCTTACCTCCCTTGACCTGAGCAACTTCGACACAGGGAACGTGGAAGACATGGAGGATATGTTCGGTTATTGCAATGCCCTGACCACCCTTGACCTGAGCAGTTTCGATACGGGGAAAGTGAATAACATGAGTTCCATATTCTTTAATTGTTATAACCTTACCTCTATTATTTGTGCCAAGGACTGGAGCAAGTCCCCAGCCTTGGAGAAATCCGACGACATGTTCTGGAGATGCAGAAAGCTGACAGGTGGCATGGGTACTGTTTATGATAAGAATCACGTCGACGCCACCTACGCCCGCCCCGACGGCGGCCCTGAGGCTCCCGGCTACTTCACCAAGCCTGTGAACACCGGCGACGTGAACGGCGACGGCAATGTGGACGTGGCCGACATCTCCGCCATCATCGACATCATGGCCGGAAAGCTGTTCTCAGGCAAGGGTGACGTGAACGTCGACGGCAATGTGGACGTGGCCGACATCTCCGCCATCATCGACATCATGGCCGGCAAAATCGTCATCCCGCAGGCACCCGCCGACGCGAAGGCCGTTGAACTCGGACTGCCCAGCGGCACGCTGTGGGCCAATATGAACGTCGGTGCCAAGGCGCAGAAGGAATATGGCCTCTACTTCGCCTGGGGCGACACCAAGGGCTACAGTGCCGAGAGCGGGCACGCGTTCACGTGGGAGACCTACAAGTGGATGGCTGCGGGGCAGTCGTCGTGGGAGCATATCACGAAGTACACTATTGAAGACGATGAGACCGAGGGCGACTGGTACAACACGGACTATGAGTTCATAGGCGACGGCAATACGCAGCTCTCCTTAGAGGACGACGCTGCCCGCGCCAGCTGGGGCGGCAAATGGGTCATGCCCACCATTGAGCATATCCGTGAGCTGAAGAAGTACACCACCTCGGAGTGGACTACGCTGAATGGGGTCGTTGGCCAGAAGTTCACCAGCAAACAGAATGGCAATGCCATCTGCCTCCCCGCCGCCGGCTATATGGGCAGCAAGGGAATTGACCAGCTGGAGACGACAGGCAACTACTGGTCGTCATCGCTCAGCTCATCCACATCCATTGCATCAGAGCTTTGGTTCAAATCTACGCTTGCCGACCCGTTCTCCTCCTCCCGCAACTATGGGCAAAGCATCCGCCCCATCATCAAGGGCACGAAACCCTTCACGGAGAAATGAGTGATTTGAATGGGAGCGCGGGCGTCCTCGCCCGCATCAACGTCGTGCGTGCGGGGTCGCATCAACGTCGTGCGTGCGGGGTCGCCCGCGCTCCCCAACGAGGCCAGAACAACAGTTTGTAGTAAGAAAAAGCCAACCTTGATAAAGATTTTAAGCAATGAGAAAATATCCCGTAGGCATACAGAGCTTCTCGTCTATCCGGATGGATGGATATGTGTATGTAGACAAGACCCCGCTTGTCTATAAGATGATTACTGAGGGCAAGCCCTACTTCCTGAGCCGTCCCCGCCGTTTCGGCAAGTCGCTATTAGTGAGCACGCTGGCCGCCGTGTTCGAGGGTCGGCGCGAACTGTTCGAGGAGATAACGCTGAAGAACGGCACTGTGCAGCCACAGCTGTTCATCGCCACGACCGACTGGGAGTGGGAGGAGCACCCCGTGCTGCGATTCGACTTCAGTAGCGGCGACTTGGAGACTATCGAACAGTTGGATAGCCTTATCGACGACACGTTGACTGGGTATGAGGAAAAGTATGGCGTCACTCCTCAGAAGAAAGATACCAATCTCCGCTTTAAAAACATTATTCATGCTGCCGAGCGAAAAACAGGACACAAGGTTGTAGTGTTGGTTGATGAATACGACAACATGATGCTCCACAGCTTAGACGATCCAGAGAAGCAGAAGATAGTAAGACAGCGTTTCCAGAACCTCTTCGGCCCGCTGAAGAGCGAGGACGACCATCTGCGCTTCGTCTTTATAACAGGTATCTCGAAGTTTTCGCAGATGGGCGTGTTCAGCAAGCTCAACCAGCTCTTCAACATCTCGATGGATCCTGCCTACGAGACCCTCTGCGGCATATCCGAGGAGGAACTCGTCACCACGCTTCGTCCCGACATTGAGCAACTTGCTGAGCGGAGGAAACTGACATTCGATGAGATGCTGGCTGAGTTAAAGCAGAACTATGACGGCTACCATTTCAGTGAGGGGATGGTGGATGTCTATAACCCGTTCAGTCTGTTGAATGCAATGCGCCAGGGGAAAATATCTGATTATTGGTTTGCCAGCGGCACCACCCGTGCTCTCATCAACGCCCTTGCACAGATGCCGCCAATAGATATGGCCGAGTTAGAGAACGTGAAATGCCATGCCTCTAATTTCGACGTGGAGTTCAACACTTACCAAGCTCCTCTGCCCGTACTTTACCAAAGCGGATACCTTACCATCAAGGACTATTTGAGTCACCGCGATCAGTATGTATTGGGCTTCCCCAATGGTGAGGTGCGCCGTGGCTTTGCTTTCTGCCTTTATCAATATGTGGCCAATGCGCAGTCCGACGACCGTAACAGTTCGGTATTCAGGGATGCCTATTTGGATTTCCGCGATAGCGGAGACCTTGCCGCCTTTATCAAGGCCTTGCAAACCTTCTTTGCCAGCGTGCCTTACTACTTGGAGCAGGACAACCGCAACGAGCACTACTACCACGCAATGCTCTATACGCTCCTTGCCAGTTTCGGGGCCGATATGCGTTGCGAGGAGCCGATGGCCAAGGGACGCTCAGACCTGACGCTGAAGATGCCGAAGGGCATCTACGTCATGGAGCTGAAGTACGACAAAAGTGCCGACGAGGCCCTGCAGCAGATAGACCAGAAGGGCTATGCCCGCAAGTATGCCCTCGACGGCCGACCCGTCACGAAGGTGGGCCTCGCCTTCTCGTCGGCAGAGCGGAACATCACGGAGTGGAAGAGTGAAACAATATAATTACATTTGTACGCCAATAATGAAAACATTAAAATTATGATTAAAAAGACAAATGACAAAGATAGAGAACCTGAACTGTTTAGGGCAAGGGAGAGGATGCCGTGTTCAAGCATCACGACGAGGTACAGAAATGGCTTGACATGCTGCGAGGACAGTATCTGCCAACCTCCATCAACGACCTGAAGACAGGCAACCGGAAGCCGCCTTTGCCATTCCTCAATGGCGACCTCTATTCAAACATGAACCATACGCTGTGGTTCCTGCCCAATGTGGCCTCCTGCTTTGCCATGCGGAACCTGCTGACAGAATTGCAGAACACATTCTACCATGACTATCGCGTCATCGTCTGTGCCGGAAGCAAAGCGGGTATTGGCCAGCAGGCTTTGCCACCCGTTGAGAAAGCGATGTCGCACCCCGACCCGCTACATTGCAAAACCATCACACTGACCTGTGGCAAGCTGACAACTGGTGTTACCGTCCGTCCTTGGACAGGCATCTTCATGCTCCGTGACACCTCGTCGCCAGAGACTTATTTCCAGTCGGCCTTCCGTGTGCAGTCGCCTTGGACGATTACGAATAGCGACGGGCTGCATCCTAATCGGGTGGAGATACTGAAGCAGGTGTGCTATGTGTTCGACTTTGCGCCTAACAGGGCCTTGCGGAAGGTGGCCGACTATTCATGCCAACTGAATGTGGAGGAAGGCAATCCGGAAAAATGTGTCGATGACTTCATCAAGTACCTGCCTGTGCTTTGTTATGAGAATGGCGTGATGAAAGCCCTGTCGGCAAGCGATGTGCTCGATATGGCCATGAACAACACGTCGGCCACACTCCTGGCTCGCCGTTGGGAGAGTGCCTTGCTGGTGAACGTCGATAACTTCACGCTCCAGCGGCTGATGAACAATGACGAGGCGATGGCCGCCCTGATGAAGATAGAGGGATTCCGCTCGCTGAACCAGGACATAGAGACCATCATCAACAAGACGGATGCCATCAAGAAGAAACGTAAGGAACATGAGGAGGGCCTGACATCCAAGGAGAAGAAAGAACTGAGCGAGGCAGAAAAGGAAATCAAAAGCAAACGCCGTCAGATACAGGAAAAACTGATGAAGTTTGCTACGCGTATACCTATCTTCATGTATTTGACGGACTATCGCGAGTATTCGCTGAAGGATGTCATCCTGCAACTGGAACCAAAGCTGTTTGAGCGCGTGACAGGACTTACGAAGCAAGACTTTGCGTTGTTGGTAAGCCTGAATGTGTTCAACGAGGCACTGATGAACGATGCCGTCTATAAATTCAAACGTTATGAGGACTCCAGTCTCTCATACGCCGGTATTGACCGCCATGAGGGAAAACAGTTGGTCGGTGGATATAGTACCGTTATTTCAGTAGAAGAATATCAACACCAGTCCTAACGGAAGTGTTTATCTGATGATATTGTACTTGGCGAATTTCAGCAACAGCTGCTTGGTGCCTGCGTTACGGAACTCTACGGTGGCCTTGGTATTCTCGCCTTCGCCCTCCACACGTAGCACAGTGCCAATACCAAAACGCTGGTGCTCGATAATGGAACCCTGCTGTAACTGACGTTTGGAGCTGTTGGAGACGGGGGCCGTAGGCGGTTCCTCACGACGGGGCGGCACGATGCGCGGCTTAGGGTCTGCACGGAACTGGGTAGCCACGGGATGCGGGTTTTGCATCCAGCGGCTGGAGGCATTGCTGCTGTAGTCCTTTTTCTTCCACGGCAGTTCGGAGGAGCCGAAATCATCGTCATCTCCCCTACCCTTTTCCTTCTCCACTTGGATGAGCTTCGGGTCGATGTCGCGGATGAAGCGCGGCGGCGTGTCGTACTCCATGCGACCGTAGCGGAAACGGCTCTCAGCGCAGGTGAGGATGCAGTGACGCTCGGCACGGGTGATGGCTACGTAG
>JAEEGL010276073.1_pt1 | contig 19781 bp, 17 predicted proteins | sample 9134231 | NCBI WGS metagenome assembly JAEEGL01 (sample SAMN16246548, study PRJNA631951) | gut metagenome | biome: gut microbiome; feature: rumen; material: fiber-attached | host: Bos | place: Iran: Karaj | collected 2018-10 | reverse complement strand
CGATGTTACTGTCTGTCAGTTCAACAGCCTCCAGATAATCTTCGATATCAAAGCCCGTTCTTTCGGAATACGCAGTTCCGGTGTACCGCCAGTACGTACAGTGGTCAGAAACCGCCACACACTCTATCTCCAAGAAATCACAGCATGGGTGTATACTGCCGTCCTCAGTCTGTTCATAATAAGAAAAGTAATATTCTTCACCATTTTCTCCGACTTCAATATAATCATTATGTATCAGAAATCTCTTCTCATCTCCGTCAAAGATTTCCTGTGGTAGCTGATCCCTTGTAAATGAACAGTTTTTTATATCAAACCTCGGATCACTCGAATACATAATGTCCGGATCATCTTCCCTCAGATAAGGCAAAAAGACCTTCTGTCCCACCGTGTACTCAACCTTTGCCTCATAATCGGGAGCCTTCTCTACGGTCGTTTCCGCCGGAACGGTATACTTCCTGTTATTAAAAGCGGGTCTTGTACTCGTACCTGTCGGAGCATCTGCTCCCCATTCGAGCGTTCCCATGGTTCCGTCTAAGGAAACCACGTCCTCATTCTCCTTGTACGGACCCATATCCACAGCGATCAGGACGTTTCCTTCGCCGTAGAAATCCTGCGCCTGTGCCTTCGTCGAGATGGGGAGCAGTACGCAGAGAAGTATTAAGAGTCCTAATGATATTACGATGTTCTTTATTTTCATCACTTATCCTTTCTTTAAGCGGCGCTTTTTTGAACCAAAAAGGGCTGACTGCAAAAGTCAGCCCTGAAACATCATCGTTCGGTCATTTTTTATAACACTGACGAGTCAGAACCGTCACTCGTCATCTTCACCCGGTCAATTATTATTATACCGACGGGTCGGAACCGTCACTCGTCATCATTTGGCCCGTTTTTCCACGGCTAAGCCAATCGACAATGACATCATAAGTTTTCTTTATGCTATCCTTTCTCACAACAGTGATTGGGACAATAATCGTTGTAATGCTCTGCAACAAGACGCAGATCAGCCGATATCAATGCTTTAAACAACTTCTGCTCTTTGGTCATACAACAAGACACCATCCTTCTCGATCTGTTTCCACAACGGACTACGTTTCATAGCAGAAACATCCTTTTTTCCACCATACGCCAGTAAATCAAACTGATTAGGAAAGTTGTCATATAAAGCATATTTAAATTCTTTGTATCTCTTATTTGCCCCAAATACCGAAGTTGTCATGTTCTGTAGTTTCGGTTCGATATAGAGATCTATGTCAGATAATTCGGTGGCCTCATTTCTGGAATAAGATCCAAATAGAATTACAACGCCAAGAATATCAGAATACTCTTTACATATCGAACGCAATTTTTCGATAACCATATCCCGTTCTGACATTTTTCTCTCCTCCCCATCAGTCAATCTGCTGTATAGAGGTATTTTACCATATACTTTCACCACTGAACAGTCGAGAATAATGGAATATTAACAATTTCGTCGCTCTGACCGATATATACATTACAATAATCCCCGAAAAAAGGATTTTTCGGGCTAAGAGGGCAAGCTTGTAACAGACGGCTTTCGTTTATCGCACAAAAAACCGACCCCGCAATCCGGATCAATCCGGTAATCGGGGTCGTTTATATTTTACAGAATGTCTATGTACTCTCCGGCGAGTGCTTTGTTCATGCTGCGGACTGCGCAGAACTTACCGCACATTGAACAGGTATCGTCGTGCTCGGGTGCGCGGCTGTCGCGGATAGCCTTCGCGGTTTCGGGATCGATAGCACACTCCCACTGCTTCTCCCACTCGAAATTTCTGCGGGCATCTGCCATCGCATCGTCGATATCCCGTGCATGAGGGATTTTCTTGGCAATATCGGCCGCATGAGCCGCTATCCTCGAAGCAATGATTCCCTGCTTAACATCCTCAAGATTCGGAAGAGCAAGATGCTCGGCGGGTGTAACATAGCAGAGGAATGCTGCGCCTGCGGATGCTGCGATCGCACCGCCGATAGCGCTTGTTATATGATCGTATCCGGGAGCGATGTCGGTAACAAGGGGTCCGAGTACATAGAAAGGAGCGCCCAGGCAGATAGTCTGTTGTACCTTCATATTTGCTTCGATCTGATCCAGCGGCATATGCCCGGGTCCTTCGATCATGACCTGAACGTCCTTCTCCCAAGCGCGCTTTGTGAGTTCACCGAGACGCACAAGTTCCTCGATCTGGCACACATCCGTAGCATCTGCGAGGCACCCGGGGCGGCATGCGTCACCGAGTGAGATCGTCACATCATACTCACGACAGATGTCGAGGATCTCATCGAAGTACTCATAAAAAGGATTCTCCTCGCCTGTCATGCACATCCATGCAAAAATGAGCGAACCTCCGCGAGACACGATATTCATCTTACGCTTATGTTTCCTGATCTGATCGATCGTCTTCCTGGTGATACCGCAGTGAAGAGTCACGAAATCAACGCCGTCCTCGGCATGAAGCCTTACGACATCGATAAGATCTTTAGCAGTGAGGGTTGCGAGGTCGCGCCGGTAATGAATGACCGAATCATAGACAGGCACGGTTCCGATCATCGCGGGGCACTCGGAAGTCAGCTTCCTTCTGAAAGGCTGTGTGTCACCGTGTGACGAGAGGTCCATGATCGCCTCAGCGCCCATATTTACTGCCGCCATCACCTTCTGCATTTCGACATCATAATCCTTGCAGTCTCTCGAAACCCCGAGATTAACATTAATCTTGGTGCGAAGCATTGAACCGACACCATTCGGCTCGATGCATGTGTGAAGCTTATTGGCGCAGATAGCGACCTGTCCCTTCGCGACGAGGTCCCTGATCTCCTCGGGTGTGCGGTATTCCTTCGCCGCAACTTTCTCCATTTCAGGGGTGATGATACCTTTTCTTGCGGCATCCATCTGGGTTGTGTAGTTTCTTGTGACTGTACTCATGTGGTTACTCCTTTTTGTTGTTGTGTTTTCTTTTTTTCCGCCGCCTTTTTCCCACTCACTACGCCGGAAAAATGATTTTCTGTCAACCCGGAATTCCGTCAAGCAGAGATTCTGTCAAACGCGGCTTCTATCGTTACGTTATTTCTCTTCACCAAACTCCCCTCGAAGATTGAAATTGTGCATCATCGGACCGCTGCCCTTTCCGAGGTCAAGCATTGCGGCAAGCGCTCCTGAAATATACTCTTTCGCACGATTCACCGATTCGACCACATCATAGCCCTTCGCAAGGTTTGATGCGATTGCCGATGAGAGCGTGCAGCCGGTTCCGTGGGTGTTCGGGTTGTCTATCCTCTTTCCTTTGAACCAGATTATCCGACCGTCTTTATAAAGGAGGTCGTTCGCATCACTTATGCTGTGTCCGCCCTTTAGAAGGACTGCACAGCCATACTTCTTGGCTATAGCCTCAGCCGCCTTCTCCATTTCAGAAGGATTCTTAATGCTTATGATCCCGGCGTTCATCCCGGTAGCTTCGGACACTTCTTTTGTCTCGGCTCTCATCCCGGTAGCTTCGGACTGATCCGTTTTTCCGGCGTTCATCCCGGAAGCTTCGGTTACAACCCTTCCCACCAGGATCTCTGCTTCGGGGATATTCGGAGTTATGAGGGTTGCGAGCGGGACAAGCTTTGATGTGAGTGTTTCGATAGCATCATCTTTGAGGAGCTTCGAGCCGCTCGTGGCAACCATAACCGGATCGACGACTATGTTTTTCGCCCCATAATACTCAAGCTTTTGAGCGATAACCTCTATAAGCTCGGAAGAAGAAACCATGCCGATCTTCACCGCATCGGGAAAGATGTCCTCAAACACGGCGTCAAGCTGGTCTGCCAAAAACTGCGGGGATACCTCACTGATTGAGCGCACGCCCGTCGTGTTCTGGGCTGTCAGTGCCGTGATGGCGGTCATACCGAACACACCGTTCATGGTCATGGTCTTAAGGTCGGCCTGGATGCCGGCTCCGCCGCTTGAATCACTGCCGGCTATTGAAAGTACTGTTTTCATGCAGCATTTCCTTTCTGTTTTTTTCCTTATACGGAGATAACTGTCACAAAAGGTACTTCTCACAGCACGCTCCTTCTCCGAGCGGGTACCCACCCACATCACAAAACTCTCACTCCGCTAAACAATTTACGAACCGTATCAATCAAACCAATAGTGGCCTCATACGGATCGGGGGCTTTCATGATCGCGGACACGACGCACACTCCGGCGATCGGAATTCCGCGGAGGATTTCGAGGTTATCCTTGTTGAGACCTCCGATAGCACAGACCGGGATGGGAACTGCGTTGCAAACATCACGAAGCGTATCCGTCGAAGTGATCGTCGTTTTAACATGAGTGGTGGTGGGATAAATGGCACCGCAGCCGAGATAGTCTGCTCCGTGGTTATATGCGTCAAGCGCCGCAGGCACGGTTTTAGCGGTTGCTCCGACGATGAAATGTCTGCCGGCAACTTTGTCCGCGATCTCACGCGCCTTTGCCACTGGCATGTCGCTGCTTCCCACGTGCACGCCCTCGGCTCCCATGGCAAGCGCCACATCAAGTCTGTCGTCGATAATGAGCGGCACGCCTGCCTCCTTGGTGACCGCGTGAACGCGCTCGGCGATCTCGATGTACTCCCGCGTGCTACGATCCTTCTCCCGCAACTGCACTATCCCTGCTCCGCCGCGTACGGCTGCCTCTACCCGGGTGATCATTTCATCCACCGATGCATATGTTGTGTCTGTGATGAAATACAGCGTGTAATCTACTTTTCCGTTCGTAAAATATCCCATGATTTTTCCTTTTCTTTTTTGTTGTTCATATGACCGAAGCTTTCTCTTTCCCCACTCATGAATCCTGTTCACATGATCGGATCTTTCTTTCTCTTTCCTCACTCACGGATCCTGTCTGTCCGTATGATCTGCCTGCCGCTTACTCCCGGTCAATGTTATCTTGAAAATGCCTTCTACAACTTCTGTTTTTCAGAAGCTCACCTACCGGTTTCCGCTTATCTTTGATCTTTGGTCCGGTCAAATCGTCTGTGCTTCCGTTTTTCGGAAATCCACACATTTCAGCTTCGGGTGACATACACAATATCCGCTTTCTTGCGGATTATCTTGGGTGTGATCGACGAGAGCATGTTCAGGAGTCTCACATCAAACGAACCCAGCCAGCCTCTCGTCCGTGCGCGTTCCCCACAGATCCCGAGCACGATCGCCGCATCGGCCGCTGCCTCGAAACCGCTTCTCTGCGACAAAAACGTCGCTACTATGGCGCCCTGCATACAGCCGGTTCCGACAACCTGCGAAAGCTGCTCCGTCCCATTCTTTACAAGACATATCATGCTTGAGTTCGAGATTATATCAGTCTTCCCGCTCGCAAGGACCGTAACACCGTACATATCCGCAAGCGCGGGAGCAATATTCAACATAGCTTCTTCGGTAATCTTTCCGTCGCTGTCCACTCCACTACAGCTGTAGTCCGAGCGCATGAGTGCCATTATCTCGGAGTAATTTCCTTTAACGATCTCCGGCGAGAACTCCTTTATAAACAAACGCGCCAAACTTCTTCTGTTTTCGAGGCACGCCGCTCCGCAAACATCGAGGCACACCTTTACACCTGCCTGTTTGGCGGCTTCAAGGCTAAGTCTCATCGATTTTTCTCTCACTTCGGTCAGGTTTCCGAAATTAATCATCAGTGCTCCCGCCGTCCCCGTGATGATCGGAGCCTCCGCAGGATGTTCTGCCATCATCGGTCTTGCTCCGAGTGCCAGAATCGCATTCGCGCACTTTGTTATCGAAATGGGGTTTGTGATGCAGTGGATCAGCGGGCGCTTCTCCCTAAGAGCCGCAAACAGTTCGTCGATCCCCGTTACGCTTTTTTTCGATTTTGTCATTTACTTCACCTTCATCCTAACTCCGGCAACATCTGTCGGTGCCGATTCACAGTCTTCTTACCCCTTCCGGCGAATTGTCGGAGCTATACTTCCTCTGTTCCTATACAAGAGGTCAATGCGGGTCGGTTTGCCTTTCCACGCAAGCATTCCATGCAGTCACTGGGGGCATTCCCGTTCCGCCCCTGTCCGGGTTCTTTCCGACTCATTTTTTCTCTGCCGGCGGCCAAATCCTTCTTATCGCAAAGAAAGCCACACCAAGAGTCACGAAGACAATGAGTGCTCCGTATGCAAGCCGGCTGTAAATTTCCGATTCTCCAAAAATCTGCGGCAGGAGCATGAACACCACAAAGAGGATCGGACCGAAAGCCGCGATCGTGAGCGATGTCGAAAGTATCGTGCGCTTATCGTTATATACATTGCTTCCGAGGCTCGACTGAATCTTTACAAGCATCCCCGAGTCCGCAAGCTTACGTACGAAAAAGAACGCGATGCTGCCTCCGATGAGTGTCCCACAGATAAAGGAGGGAACATAAAAGAAAACTGTGAGGTTCTCATAGTTCCACAAAAGCGTCATGACAGGGTACGAAACGATCGCGCCGATGATACCGGTTCCGATGATCTCGCCGAGGACCGCAAACACGATTCGACCCTTTGACAGGCGGTACAAAAGCCCCGAAGCAAGCGCTCCGAACACCGCGCCGGTGAGCGCAAGCGGCGGTATACCCATGGTGGTCATACGGATAATGCCTATAAGCGTTGCACAAATAAGTGAATACCAAGGACCGAGGAAAACTGCGCACACAATGTTTATGAAGTGCGCCATGGGGCACATACCCTCAACCCTGAGGATTGGCGAGATGAGTACGCCGAGCGCGACAAGCATGGAGAGTACGACAAGTTTCAAAATACTTTTTTGATCTTTCATTTCAGAACTCCTCTCGAAAAAAGGCCACCCGTTCGGGCAGCCTCGATAACATACAAAATATAGTCATCCCTACGTTGGCATTACCCAAATCAGGTTAACGGTCGAAGGTTCCACCTTCCTCTCAGCCTGTCAGCACAAGCTCCCGTTCTTTTAAGCATTTAGATGATACTCTTTGTTATAAAAAAATACAAGTGTTTTTTCCTGATTACAGTACAAAACTGTAACAAAAAGGGACTGAACCCTTGTGAATAGTTGCGATTCTGTTGTATAATGACCGAAATAAACTCCGAAACATAAAACCAACAGTACATTCGCATGCAGGATCGGTTCGATCCCGCGTTCAACGAGGGGTCCGTTATGGCTGACAGGATCAACAGTTCGTACATAAGGCAGTTTTTCGGGCTTTCCGATACACCGGAAGGTCTTAAAGAACTGTCTGAAATTCTCGAGTGTCTTCAGAAAATAGTTTTTGAGAACGGAACAGACATCTGTACCTACGGAGCAGCATCGGACGGCATGTATTTTATCGATTCGGGGTCAGCCGTCGTTCTCAATGATGAAGGCGATCAGGTCAACATCCTTCACAAAGGTAATTATTTCGGTGAATATGCCGCTCTGACGGGTGAGAAACGTCTTTCTACCGTACGCTCCCTCGGTCGGACTGTTGTCTACAGGCTTTCCAACGAGGATGCGGTTCGATTCATATCAAAGCATCCCGAGATTTACGGTGAGCTCATGAAGCGTGTTTATTCACAGGTTTCCGGAAAGCACACTCAGCTCATGGCAGTTTCGGCCATGCGAAAGGGAGTTCTGCGTCATCCCTCCAATTCGTCAATCCTTTCGGGAAAGCACGTCGCCATTCACTACGGAATTCTTATCGCGCTGTTTATCGCCGCGCTCCTTATCATTCCGACTCATACGACAGGTCCGGTTTTCCTTGTTCCGTTGCTGTTTATGCCGATTTATGCCATTCTCACACGCCGGACGATCGAATCACTGCTTGTTTCCACTGCGCTCGCCGCCCTGCTCACGTACAGACATGGTGTATTTACGGACTTTACGGATGCGATCGAAGGCGCCATGGCCTCTCCGGGCAATATATTCACGGTCCTCGTAATGGCACTTATCGGCGCGGTTGTCAACCTCATAACCGTTTCCGGCGGTGTTACGGCCTTCGAAAAGACCGCGCTTAAGATAGAGAAAAGTCCCAAAAGCATCTTTCTTTCTTCTCTGGGCATCATGGCCGCGACATCAATCGACGACGGCCTTAATATGCTTGCGGCATCATACGCGTCATATTCACCTGCGAAAAAACACGGCATCGTGCGCGAGAAGCTTGCCCTCTTTTACAGCATGCTCCCGACCGTACTTTCATCCTTTTTGCCGATCTCGCTTTGGGGCATATACGTGATCGGTACTTTGCGCGCCTCGGTTGCCGACGACGCGCCCGCTCTGTTCTGCCGATCACTTCCTTTTAACCTGTTCTCGATCATCACCCTCATCGCCATGATCCTTTTCTCGTTTGGCAAGCTTCCGCTCACAAAGCGCTTAAAAGAAGCTCAGAAGCGTTATGAAAATGGCGGAACCCTCTGGCCGGACGGCTCCGAGAGGTATCTCAGCGTACACGAAACAGAAGTCTGGGGAAAAATAAGCAATGTCATGCTCCCTATCCTCGTCATGGCGATTGCTTCTGTTGCATTCAGAAGTTTTGTGAGCAAAAGCTTCGTCCTCGACAGCGCCGTGGGTCTTGTTGCCGCACTGACGTTTATGTTCCTCCTCTACACCTTCCGTGGCGTCATGCCCCCGGAACAGTTTATTGAACATCTGCTTGACGGAATTGCCAACACGATTCCCGCGATAATCATGTACATCGTCACGATGTGCTTCTCATCTCTGTTAAACAAGCTCAATCTTGTCGATTATTTCGAAGATATGATAGACGGCTTCGGCGGATATGTTTTTCTTCTTCCCGCCGCTGTCTTCATTTTTTCTCTCCTGCTGACCATGGTCCTCGGTTCCTCCTGGGCAATGTACGCAGTCTCATTTCCGATCGTGCTCAGCCTCACGCGCGGTCTCGGTCTGAGTCCCGCCGTTTTTGTCGGCGCGATTGCAGGAGCCGGAATCGCAGGTGAAAAACTCAGCATGTTCACGGCCGAATCACTTAATGTCGGGATAGCGGTCGGCATCAGCCCGAAGGATGCATTCCGCGTCCGCCTGACCTACAGCATCATCCTTTCCGCCATCGCGACCGGAGGATATGTGATCATCGGACTGTTCCTGTAAGGCATTCTCCCACCGTCTTTCCAAACGATTTCCGGAACGTAAGTCAAAATCATCAAAAGGAAAAGAAGCACTCCGATCTTTTGACCAAGGTGCTTCTCTCCGGTAGTATATTGAATTTAGTCCTTAGAAGTTAGCTTATATAAAATGTCCTTTGTTGATCTTTATATAGCATTCAGTCCTTTGTTGATCTTTATATAGCATTCAGTCCTTTGTTGATTTTTATATAGCATTTGTCCTTTGCCGATATTTCATGCGATTATATCCTGCTCCGGATTCCTCTATTCATTATCCTGCTTTCTTTTTTTGTTTCTTTTAATACACAATACAGTAATGACCACCGCCGCCATGAACGAAGTTACCGCAACCAGCACGTAACCACCCACACCCTCATACAGCAGCGAGGAGCCGGTTTCACCTACATCACTTATCTTGTGCAGCCCACCTCCCAGCATAACAGAAAGAACGATTATACCTGTCAATATCAGTGCCGATACCGTCCCCAGTATCCTGTTAATCGTTTTATCTCTTGCATGTCTAATGAGCCTTGCACGTTCATGCATTACTTCTATTCTTTTCGAAGCGGTCATCATCGATATGTCGACCCCCTTCCGTTTTTTATCCCATCCATATATATAGAGTCCGGCTCGGTACAAAATTCCTCATAAATTTCAAAAAAAATTTGCGAAAAAATTATTTCTTTTCTTTTTCAATTCTCAGCCTATGTCGCAGATGTAACATCAGAAGTGCTGTCAGCATGGGGATCAGGTAACCGACCCACGCTGCCGTTCCGTCCTGCGAAACCAGAATATTATAAATCGCATGATACGTTGCCGCCAAAGATATGAGACCTGCTATGCCTGCGAATCTCAGCCAAAACTCATCCCATAAAAATACAAATCCTATGTACACAAATTCTCCGCAAACCACATGCATTACACCTGTTCCGAACCCTCTGACTCCGAGCACGAGCACATCGGCCGCACCGTTTGCGGTAAGATAACATATATTTTCAAGAGTGGCAAACCCGACCGCGATCGCCATGATATTCACTGCCGATTCTTCCCTGTTGTCAGGCTCAAACACAAGAATATAAAACAAAACGGGAAGAAATTTCATTACTTCCTCGACAAGAGGCGTGATCTCCCACGTTGCCTCCTGTTTGTCCGCTTCGAGGATCATGGTCATAAACGTGCTGATGTAGGATGACAGCAGACATATCGTCATGCCGACAAGAACAAAGAGCATTATCCTGCGTCTGTTGCTTCTGACGAGGGAAAGAGTTTTATCGCCGCCCGACGGAGCCCGACCTCCCGACATCGCAATAACAGCGACAAGTATCGGGGCAGCAATGCATATGTAAATGTTTTCAATGTAATTCACAATGCCACCTCATCCTTCAACGCTTTTCGAACAAACACGCAAAGTAAAAACAACGATAACGAGGTCATCATGTCAACCCAATAATAAGGATTTGATACAGATATCTCATCGAAGATACATGACAATGTCCAAAGCGTATATTCAAGTGAAAAAAACACCAGCGTCATTACATAGACCTGCTTCATTTTTCTGTTGTCCGAACAAAGCCCTTTTACGGACTCCATCCCGATCAGACTCATAAGCAGCGCTGAGGTGATGTTTGATGTGATCTGTCCGAATGTCATGTAGTAAATGCTGAGACCCCCGGCGATCACAGGAATCACCCATTTGATCCTGCAAGGTACTGCCGTTTTTTTTGTGTTTTTTTGATACCGCAGAAAAAGGAACAGAAAAAGGTAGGAAACATACCAACTGAATTCGGCGACATAAAATTTTGACGGTGTGTCCCCTCTGAACGTGTAAAAGAGCTCCCAATAAAGACTTCCCAAAAAGAAAGCAGCATAAAACAACGTGACCAAAACCCAGGATCGGCTGCGCTTTGTGACTCCGTTGTACAGAGAAAACCCGAAACAGACCCCCATGATAAAGAGCTGTATGTTATTATCGATATTCTCAATCATTTTTTATGATACCTTTTAATTCTGTAACACAGGATAGTTACCGTAATACCCAAAATAAAAGCCAAAATTCCGATAACAACAAATCCGAGCGCCGCTCCGTCGTCAGTACGCATCGGTTATCCCCTCCTTTTCCAATTCTTCCTTCAGACACTTTCTTCCACGTGTCAGAAGATTGTCAATCTTCTTGAAGTTGACATTCATTACGGCTGCCGTATCCTTATAGCTCAGATTATCAAAGTAAAACAACCAAAGCGCCTCTCTCATATCTTCATTGATCCGTCCGAGGCAGGTCCGTATGATCCGTTTCTTTTCATCATCCCAAAAGCTTTCATAAGGATTCGAAACATCCGAAGGATTTTCGCCCAATGTATCGCATTCGACTTCAATATCAATGCTGTCGAGACTGAAGTCCTTTCTTTTCTTGCGGCTTGAGTAAAAATGTGATACCAGATTATGGGCGATCCTATACAGATACGCTTTAAAATGGTCGCTTTCTATTTTGGGTTTTTTTACCATTATTCTGGCAAATGCTTCTATCATCAAATCTTCCGCATCCTCCCAGCTTTCCAGAAAACCCTTGAGATACATAGTCAGCGCATCACCATATTTGATCATTAAACTATCATATGCTGAATTATCACCTTCGAGAAAAGCCTCGTAAAGGGCAGTATCGTCTGCTTGATTCACAATCGTTCCCCATTTCCATAAATACGATCAAATAACGCCACGTCTGTTTAATTATACCACGACGGATGATATTAAAAAACAGTTTATGATTTTTTGTAAACCATTTCGGCTCACATTCTTCTATTAACACACTTACGTTTCTGTCCCGGTTTTTCCACGACTTTATTTGTTCGTATTCCTGTAACGGTTTTATCCCATCAACATCATCCGGTATATTTGAATCATTTGCATTTATGTATTATTCGTCTTTTCTCACAGTTTGGAACATTTGTATTTCACATACCGTCTTCTCTTACGGATCCGTGCATATATATTATTCTTCTTCTTTTTTGTTGTATTTCACGCCTGCAACGATCATCATCACGATTTCCGCAACACATCCGCACGCAAAGCACAGGTAACTTGCACGCGATTCGGTCACGGCAAGCAGCACAGCCGTGATAACCATTGTGGTTCCGAAGATCACCAGTCCGATTCCGGCCAGCCTGCAATACGCTTTTTTGTTTTTTTCCGAAACCTTATCCACATGGTAATCATGTATAAGAGTGATTTTTTCCTTTATCCAGACTAAATAGCCGAGGACCGTAAAAAAGATTCCGACTGCCGCAAATATAATTATACTTTCTATCATAAAACCCTCCTCACCGATCATCTGTACCGTTTCGCCAACTGTTTTTTGCTCCGGGCGTTTCTTGCCAGCGGATGATCGCTGTCAGGCGAGACGCCTTCGGGAATAAGCTTGGCCGCTTCAACCGCCATATCGGCGGTCAGATCTCTGAGCTGTGCGGTTAAATCCAAATCACTGTCCATGCCAATAGAGAGTATCTGGGGAACAAAACCGAGTGTGGCCGATGTATAATATCCACCGTTGAATTTATTGGCATTTGCCTGAGCATCCGTGACAGGTGAATTTATCTTGTTTGTAAGATAAACGACTACCAAATCTCTGTCGGGATCGATCATAACAAGCGTACCTGTCCATCCCTGATGTCCGAATGTGTCGGATCCGGCCTGTGTACCGAAATACCAGACTCTCTGGTTGTCGCCCTGTCTCCACCACCCGAGACCCCAGTTGGCTGCAGCTTCAGCCTTCGGCGCGGTAAAAATGTCCATTACATTTTTCGAGAAGAAACCGTTCTCGCCATATCCGCCGGACAGCATGACCGTGGCGAGCTTCGCAAGATCCGTGGCATTGGAGAAAAGCCCCGCATGACCCGAAATACCTGCCATACTGTACCATGCGCTTTCATCATGTACTTCGCCTTGGATCGTATATGTGCGCAGTCCGCCGAGTTCCACAAAGCCGTCGCGTGTATTGCCGTTCAACTCCGTAGCGGCGCAGTCTTCCGCCGAAAAACCGTTCTGAAGGGGATTGTATGTAAGATGAGTCAAACCTATCGGCTCATAAACATTCTTTTTGAGCCAGGAGTCAAGATCCTCGCTGACAATCTTCTCTACCACAAGACCCAGGATCATGTAATCAAGATCCGAATAAAGCGTCTTGGTGCCGGGCTCGTAATCAAGCGGGGTCTTGCATATCATTTCTGCGGTGGCTTTTCTGATGTCCTCTTCCTTTTCCTTACCGGTGTACATCAAATTGTCGGGCTCGGAGTCCGCTGCTTCTTCGCTTACCGCAGCGTTACTCGATGCAAAATATCTCGCACCGGCAGGGAAGCCTCCCTGATGTCTCAAAAGATCCCTTATTGTCAGCTTTGCTTTCCACTTTTTGATCGTCTTAAGGTCGGCGGAGTACTCAGAATCAGGTTTTGTAAATACTGTGTCTTTTGAAAATCCTTTTCCGAGAAAATCGGTGATCTTTGCGTCAAGGCTGACTTTACCGTCGGTCAGAAGCTTCTGCAATGCATAATTGGTTGCAAACATCTTGGTGACGGATGCCAGATCGTACAACGTGTCCGTCGTCACAGACGCGCTGTCGGTACGTGGTGTACCGTCGGGGTTATATGAATTCGTTCTGCCCCATGCATTCTCATAAACAAGCCTTCCGTTCCTGATCACGGAGAGCTGGGCGCTTGTAAAACCGTTTTTTATGTCGGATTCGATGATATCCGAGATCAATGTCAATGCCTCAGGGCGAATCCCTTCTTCTTCGGGCGTTCCTTTTACGACTTCCGGATACGGAATAAAGACAGTAACAGCCTCTTTGATATCCGAAGGGCTTATGTTTGAGACCTGAATCGTGTTCTCTCCGTTAACGGTCACGGATGAGATATCGATCTTCCAAATCTTTCCCGGCTTGATCTTGCTCGTTTTGACCGGAACCCCGTTGACATACATACGGAATTTTATCACTTCATCGGCTGCTTTGACATAAAGACTGCCTTGTCCGTGATACCCCTTGAAGCTGTACATGCTGTTCATGGCGAGCGTGTCGTCCGTATAGCCTTTCCAATCGGGGAACGAGACCTTGATCATCGAATCCGTTTTCGGTTCGCTCACCGATTTCGGGATCAGGCGTTCTAAAGCCGTCAAAGTCTTCCCTTCGGTCACTTCTGCTGCCTCTGCCCGTGTCGGAGTGAAAGACGCGATCATCGCTGACGCAAGCAAAATGCACATAAGTTTCGAGAACAGATTCTTCATATGTGGTTCCTTCCTATCTTGTTATTTCGCGGTTCCGCTCTGTATATATTCCAAAATTCTTATCCATATGCATCGGTAAAAGCTGTCGCATTACATAACGATTTTCTCAGAGTAAACTATGTATCATAGAATAGCATAAACATTAAACAAAAACAAACATCAGGAATATTCATGTGTGATCAGATAACCGCCGGCATATGCTCATTGCCCACCGGTTATAAGAGATACGTTATACGAGTTTTTTCCATCTGAAAATCCACAACGAGGCAGTGCTTGAATTACCGTCATGTTTCTTGTGCTGCGGCTCTGCCAGAGTGGTCTCCGACTCCCGTCTCTTGCGCTGTGGCTCTGCCGCAGCCGTTTCATTGCAAAAATCCGGACCGGGGAGCATGCCGAAGTCAAGGACAACGCCATCAGAGATCACACCCCCGGGATTCTCCCCGGCATCGTTTTCTTCAAGGGTCATATACCCGTGGGGAGAGTTATTCTTCGGGAGCGAAACGGAACCGGGGTTCATGTATATGCATTCTCCGAAACGCTCGCAGGCAGGGATGTGCGTGTGCCCGTGCAGAAGGATGTCGCCGCTCTTCATGGGAGGAAGATTGTCACGGTTATAAACATGTCCGTGAGTAGCAAAGATCATCTTCTCACCGATCGGAATGAGCGCGTAGTCCGCGAGAACCGGGAAACCGAGAACCATCCGGTCAACCTCGGCCTCACAGTTACCGCGGACTGCGTAAATTTCGTTCTTTATGGCATTGAGCATTTCAATGACCTTCTTGGGAGCGTACTCCTCAGGAAGGTCATTTCTCGGGCCGTGATAGAGGATGTCGCCAAGCAGCAGCATCCTTTCGGCGCCCTCACGCCTATATGCATCCAGCAGCATTTCACAATACTTTGCCGAACCGTGTATGTCCGACGCTATCATTATTTTCATATCGGTTGATTCCTTATCCGACCCCCCTGTCGTTATCAACCCACGGGAGTCTTTTTAATCCATTGCCGGGCAATCCATGGCGTTGTTGCCGCCGCCCAACCAATCAAGTCCCCAGCCTCCGGCAACCTTGTCAAGATCATCCATGGAAAGCTCTACCGCTTCGGAATCAATCACCGCCATGATCTCTTGCTCTGTCTTGCATTTCGCGATCCTTTCCTTCTGTGCGTCCGAAAGGTTTTTGTAAGTATCACTTTTTAAAAATTCTTCTCTGTTCATCCCGATACCTCCTGCTTTTCTCAATATATTTATTATTTCTTTCCGACTGTTTGAGGTCAAAATAACATTTCTGTCTTTTGCTGTCAACAAAGACAGCATCTCTTTAAGGCTCCTGCTGAGGGCAATTCCCTGTGATGACTCATTTTCCGTTTTTTCGCGCACATCCCTTCTCTTCATGGCATCTCTGCAGACCTCAAGCAAAACCTCCCTGAAGATCTCACCCGTCTCCCCACAGTCCGGTTTCGTATAGTCACCGGTTCCCGACGAAAATGCGCGGGACGCGCAACCGCCGCCGCACAGAAACACATAGGGACATCCCGCGCACCCCGGCATATTTTCAACCGTTCTTTCCCTCCACTTCAGCGTCGAAAGCTTAAGGGCCATTGTCTGCGATTCAACATCCACTTGTCCGACAGCCATATCCTTCATCGCCACAAAATCCCAGCAAGTGTAGATCAACCCCTCGGGATCTATCAGATACATCCTGTTTTCGGCGCTGCAATGACTCGCACGCGGTTCCAAATAAGCCTTTCTGTCGACAAGGGCTTCGGTTCTTCGGAGCATCTCCGCATATGCGCCTTCAAGCTTCATTGCCTCACGAGGTCGAACACCCCTCTTTAACAGCATCCCGTAGATTTCGTGGTCGGTCACACCCTCTTCTTTCCCGGGGTACGGGTCGTAATTCGTGCATTTGAAATAGTACTCAAACCGCCCGCGTTCTCCGCGATTGCCTGTTTCCGCACCACCGTTATTCAAAAATCCCCGTTCCTCAAACACCTTTCTTAATGCATATGAGGTTCCGATATTTCTCGGTCCGGTGTTAATGCGCAGCCTGACGTTGACGCCATTATCCAAAGCGCGTCCGACGTTTTCGAGGATCACGTCATAGGTTCCTTTTCCGTCTTTATGAATCCTTCTTTGATCGTTTTCTTCCTTAACTCCGTCAAGAGTGACCTGTATCTTTGTGAACTTGAATTCCTTAAGGAGCGGAATGTAATGATCAAGATCATAACCGTTGGTGATCGCATTCAACGGAATGTCAGCTTCGCGAGCCTTCTCGCATATATACCTGACGATATCCGCATTCTCCCTTAGAAGCGGCTCTCCGCCAAACAAGCGGCAGTCCGAGATCCGCATCCCTTTTTCGCGCTCCTTGCGTACTGCCTCGAAAACAGCATCCACCGTTTCGCGGGATATGGTCCGGCGAAGCCACTCCTCGCCGTTCGTCAGTCTGTGTTTCTCGTAGCAATACGGGCATCTGAAATTACAGTTGTAGGTCGGAAGTATCATGAGCGAGATCGATGTTTCACTCCTGAGCTTTTTATCTATCCTCGCAAGCAGCTTAAAGTCCTCAGCTTCCGCCTCCTTACTGTCCGTAAGATGCCCTCTTTTGTGGAGGTGCTTTACTTCATCGGGTGAAATCCGTTCCGTCACCCCCGATGCGAGCGCATCCGCAGTTTCGGACGAAACCACATCAACGGCACCGTAAAGACCGTTGAACAACAGGCACTCGCCTTCTCTTATGGGCATAACTATGTCGTATGTACTTAGTTTCATGCTCTGTCCTTTTCAACTGTTTACCGATATATACGTGAATCAATCACTCATTCCACCGTGTTTACAATCCTCACCGACAACACCGCTGACACCGTTCAGAGAAAAGTATTTTGCTTACTTTTGTTTTATATAGTTCTTTCCGGTGATCTTTCCTTTTCCTGTAAGCTTTCCGGTTATAAGTACCGGAGGCTCTTTTGAATTCTTTCCGTTATCCTCGACAGAGAGAGTTCCTTCGTTTATGAGATATGCACTGCTTCCGATCGCTATGGCGCATCCGTTATTTGTGGTGATCTTCACTTTACCGCCCTTCCGGTTTTCAAGCCTGCTGTGCGACGCTGTCTCTCCGTCGTCTTCAAATCGCTTGATCACTTTGTCGGTCGGGAAGAATAATCCCGTCACCGCCATTCCGAGTCCGTTCTTTACATCAAACTCGAGTGTTCCGTAGTTGATGAATTCAGACTCAAGAATCTGCATCTCCGCATAAAGAGAATCATTGTTTTTAATACAGCTTTCCGCATAGCTTCCGGATTTATATTTCCCTTTCACCGCATCGGTCGTCACTTTGATCGTCCCGTGATTATAGAAGCTGTTATGGTCGATACTGAACGCAGAAAACTCGAAATACTTCTTTGCGGTCTGGTTGATATTGATCTTGCCGTTATTTACAACCGGAGTCTTAGAATAGCTCTCCTTATGTTCGTGGTTCTGGTAACTGTCCGCGATACCGATATGACCGTAACCCGTAACATTGATCGTTCCGTTATTGATAACAACGGCGTCCTTTTCGGTCCTCATATCGGACTTCACGAATCCGGGTTCGATAGCGCTGTCAAAATCATTGCCCATGGCAAAACGTCCGTAATCAAGGTTGATCACGCCGGTTTTGCAGTTAAGGAACATATTGGAACGAAGGGATCTCATGTAGAAGCTGTCACTTGCTGTCTTCTTTTTCGGAGTCAGGACGTTGATCGTTCCTTCGTTGATTATCGCGCCGTCAAAGGAAGCATCGTTTATTTCGACCTCTGCCCCTTTTTGTACACCGAGTACACATCCCTCAAGTACCGTTCCGTTTATGAGTTTCAGCTTCGCACCCTTCTGAAGCGAAATCTTAAATCCGTTGAAGAGGTTTATCCCGTCGATCACGAGCGTACCGCCCGACTTCACGATAATAAACTCATCAGTGTTATAGTAATAACCGTACTCGGGAGTGATATTTGATATATTGTCCGCTTTCTTATTGGCGGACACATACTTTTTAAGCTCCGCCTTTGAAATCGTTATCTTTTTATCTATGATAGCCATTCCGTCTTTTTTCGAAGGTTCATATAAAAAGCGTCCGATAAGTTCCGCCCCCGACTTGATCTTGACATTGGGCTTAAAGCTTTGCCAATTATCCGAGTCGCGCTTAAACCAGGAGTAATAATAATCCTGTTCGCAGGCATAGTCTTCACCGGTGTAAAGCTCATCCTCATTAACGAACACGGGATGAACGGTGAGCGGTTCCGAAATACCGCGTATCTTATCTATCCTGTTGCCTTTGCTGTCGGCATAATACGCAAACGCCTTGGCAGCAGCCATCGGATGTTCGACTCTTCCGTAACCCGAAAGAAAAAGATCGAGTCTGTCTCCGAGTGACGCCTGGCTATACTTGCTGACGATCATATCCTCATCGGGAATGAAGCGACCCTCAGTCTTGCTGTTATCGAAATGAATGGTGTAAAGAGCGATCGTCACGGGGTCGCCTATTATTTCTTTATAATAGTCCCATGCGCTCTTTCTGCTTGAATTATAAGCGTAATATGCATCATCGCCCTGCTCGGCTCTGATCTTCTCCGCTTCTTTGGTATCCTTCTCATACATTTCCGAGGAAAGATCATTGTAGGAAGGGATGTCATTTGTAGAGAACCTAAATTTATAATCCTTAAGGAAGTCTTTCGGCTTCTTTTCACAGTAATAGAACTCGCCCGATACGGGATAGTAAGTATCGGTCACAAGGTTTTTATCAAGTATATAGTTTCCGTCGGAATCCTTCGCGAGTTCCTTGTAATACCCATGATCCCAGTCGTCATAAGAAAGACCTCTCGTCTCTCTTTCGAAATCATTCATGCGGTAGTAGAGATATCCCTTGCTGTAACGCTTATTGTCAAGGGTCACAGAAAGAGGAATGTCCGTGTCGGAATAATTGTGCTCATAAGCAGGCTTTGCTCTGTCCGCACCCCACTTTGTGGACTTGAACACGGTTGTAAGCTCTTCATTACTGAGCTTTGTCTTGTTTGTGATCTTTGCGAGATTATGACAGTCGCAAAATGCGTAGTTATTAATGCTCTTGATCGAAGCGGGAAGCGTGATCTCTTTGAGCTTAAGGCAGTTATAAAACGCATTGCTTTCGATTGAAGTAACCTTTTTGCCGAGGGTAACTTTTTCAACGCCACTGTCCCTGCAGACACTGTCCGGGATCTTTGTGATCGCATCCGGGAATATGATCTCTTTGAGCGATCCGCAATACCCAAACGCACTTTCCCCAAGCTCTTTAAGGGTCTTCGGAAGTTTGATGCTCTTCATGTACCAGCAGCCCCAGAACGCACCGCCGCCGATATAGGTCGGCCCGTCCTCGATCGTTACCTTCGTCAGGTTCTCATAATTCT
>JAEEGL014277982.1_pt1 | contig 19782 bp, 18 predicted proteins | sample 9134231 | NCBI WGS metagenome assembly JAEEGL01 (sample SAMN16246548, study PRJNA631951) | gut metagenome | biome: gut microbiome; feature: rumen; material: fiber-attached | host: Bos | place: Iran: Karaj | collected 2018-10 | reverse complement strand
GGGCACCAGGATGCACCGGCCGCCGGTCGCCAGCATGGAGTGGATGCAGACGCCGAGACCGAAACCGTGGAAGAGAGGCATGGCGGCCAGCATTTTGTCCCCGGGCCGGAACATGGGATTCGTGGCGACGATCTGAGAGGAGAGGGCGTTAAAGTTTTTGTTCGTCAGCAGGATGCCCTTCGTAGTGCCGGTGGTGCCGCCGGAGTAGAGGATCACGGCAGGATCATCGCTGCCGCGCTTGACGGCATACTTCCAGAAGCAGGAGGAGCCGAGCTGGATGAACTTCTCCCAGGTGATGACCGGCGCGTCGGAGGGGATCTTCTCGATCTTGCGGCCCTCGGTGAGCATATAGCCCACCCGGATGGGAGTTGAGAGCTCGTCTTTGATCCGGGCGATGATCACGTTGACGATACCGGTGTTCTGACGGATCGCCTCGATCTTGTTGTAAAACTGGTCCAGGGTGATAACGGAGACGGATTTCGACTCATTGAGATAGAATTCGATCTCATTTTCACTAGACAGCGGGTGGATCATATTCGCGACAGCGCCCACCAGATTCACGGCATAGAACATGTATATGGCCTGGGGGCAGTTGGGCATGGCGATGGTGACTGTGTCGCCCTCCCGAATACCGATGGTCTTGAGGGAACGGGCGCATTGCTCGATCTTGCGGATGAGCTGGCGGTAGGTCGTGGACCGCCCCATGAAATCGAAGGCGATATTGGCGGGGTACTTGTCCGCAACAGCCTTAACCTTATCAACCATGGAGCCTTCAAAGTATTCGAGATGCATGGGCACGTCGCCCATCGACTTCTCCCACGGGGTCTTGACGGATATCATTTCAGACATTTCAGTATTCCACCTTTTCATTCATTGGAGCTTCCAAAAGCTCCGGCTCGCTGAGAAGCTTTTTCAGGAGGCGCACGGTCTTGGAGTAGTAGTAGCCGTCGGCAATGCGTTCGTCGATGGTTAGACCCAGCTCCACGATTTCGCGCACGGCGGTGCTTCCGTCCTCCCGGAGGTACGGAGCGCGTGTTTTCTCGCCGATGATGCAGAACACGGAGTTTGTGCCCCAGTTGGTGAGATGGTGATACCCGCATTTGAGCTTGATGGAGCCCAGATTTGAGATGATCACTGAGGAATAATAGGGGTCAGTGGCGACAAAGGATTTCGGCACCCATCCGTGCTTATCCAGGAACCGGCACATGAGGACCACGAATTTCGTGAGGAACCGGGGCAGGCTGGAGATGATGTTCATGCTGTCGGTGGAGGAGTCCGCCGCCTCGCTCCGGCAGGAGGTGATCTGTTCGTACAGCTTATTGTGTATGGTTTCGATGGTATCCTCGTCCTTTGCGTGGATGAAGGCCAGCGCCTCCGCCGCAGAATCGGAAAACTGCTTTTTCACAACAAACGATGCGCTGACATCGTTGCGCTGATACAGGTTTTTGTTGGCGATGAACCGATTCATCTTTGGGCGGAGGGTGATCGTTTTGATGAGCGCGGTGAGGATCACATGGAAAATGGTGTATTCAAATTCGATACCTTCGGAATTCTTCTTTTTGAGATACTCGTAAATCGGCTCCAGTTCGATCGCTTCGGATATGTAGGCCTCATTGTCGCACCGGTTGGGATAGAGCATGGGGACGATGATATGCATGGAATCGAGATCGCGCAGCAGCTTCCCATCGCGCCTGTCTCCCAGTCGCTTCTTTTTCTTATCCAAAAAACATCAACTCCCTAATTAGGTCGAATCGCTTCCAAAACTAAATTATACCAGAATTTGCACGAAAAAGAAACTGTTTTGACAAAAAAAGAGTCCGGAGCCGTTTCCGGCCCCGGATATTACGATCAGTCTTTGTATACTTCCTCTTTTTTCAGTTGCCGTACGCCGTTTGCTTCCAGCAGCGCGGCGGCCTTTTCGTTGTCGTCTGCCCGAATAATGACGCTGGCCGTATCGGACTCATGGGTAATAAAGACATAGAGATATTCGATACTGATACCGCCCTCCGTGAGAATGCGGGTCACGGAGGCGAGTCCGCCGGGAGAGTCAGGCACGGCCACGGCCAGCACGGGGGTGATGGAGGAGACGAAGCCTGCTTCGGTGATGAGCCTGCGGGCGTTTTTCGGATCATCTGCAATGATGCGCAGGATACCGAAATCTGCGGTATCCGCCAGGGACATGGCCCGCAGGTCCACGCCTGCTCCGCCGACGACATCCAACACTTCCTGCAGTTTGCCCTGCTTGTTTTCCACAAATACTGATATCTGTTCTACGGCCATTGTGACACCTCCTAAATCTTGCGTTTATCAATCACTCTGACTGCTTTACCCTCGCTGCGCTCGATCGACTTGGGCGCAGCAAGCGTGACCTTTGCATAGATGCCCAGCATGGACTTAAGGGAGTACTCCAGCTCCTTCTCTTTGGCGGAGATGGCCTTTACCGTATCGGAGAACAGCTCGTCCGTCATCTCCACGATCACGTCCAGGGTGTCACTGTGATTGACACGGTCCACGATGATCTGGTAATTGGAACTGAAGCCGCAGGAGATGAGTACGGATTCGATCTGGGACGGGAACACATTCACGCCGCGGATGATGAGCATATCGTCGCTGCGGCCCATGGGCTTCGCCATTTTCAGCAGCGTTCTGCCGCAGGAGCATTTTTCCCTGGTGAGAACACAGATATCTCTGGTACGGTAGCGGATGAGGGGCATGGCCTTTTTTGTGATGGTGGTGAAGACAAGCTCGCCCTTTTCCCCGTAGGGCAGCACCTCGCCTGTTTCCGGATTGATGATTTCCGCGATAAAGTGGTCCTCGTTGATGTGCATGCCGGTCTGTTCCTCGCACTCAAAGGAGACACCCGGGCCGCTGATCTCGGTGAGGCCGTAAATGTCATAGGCCTTGATGCCAAGCTTCGCCTCGATATCGTGCCGCATCTCCTCGCTCCATGCCTCTGCGCCGAAAATACCGGCCTTGAGGGAGAGCTTGTCCTGTACGCCGCGCTCACAGATAGACTCCGCAAGATAGGAGGCATAGGACGGGGTGCAGCAGAGGATCGTAGTTCCCAGGTCGCACATGAACTGGATCTGCCGGTCCGTGTTGCCGGAGGACATGGGCACCGTCATGCAGCCCAGCTTGTGAGAGCCGCCGTTGAGACCGGCGCCGCCAGTGAACAGGCCGTAACCATAGCTGACATGAACCTTGTCGCTCTTATCGGCGCCCGCCGCTACCAGTGCCCTTGCGCAGCAGTCGTCCCACAGGTCGATGTCTTCCTGGGTGTAGAAGGCGACGACGCGCTTTCCGGTGGTGCCGCTGGTGGAATGGATGCGCACCACGTCCTCGATGGGAACGGCCAGCATACCGTAGGGATACGCCTCCCGCAGGTCGTCCTTTTTCAGGAAGGGCAGCTTCGGCAGGTCGTCCACGGAACGAATGTCCGCAGGCGTTACGCCCTTCTTGTCCATGAGATCGCGGTAATAAGGCACATGCTCATAGACATGTTGTACAGTCTCCACAAGACGCTGATTCTGGATCTCGCGGAGCTTTTCCGGTGAGGCGCACTCAATGTCCGGATGGAAGTACTTGCTCACTTATGTTCCTCCAATGCTAAGAATTTTTACCGAGTGTGAACGCTTTTTTATTGAGCTCAAGAAATTTCGCGGGCACGCTTTTTTCCAGAGCTTCTTTCCACGCGTTCTCAGGAAAGTCGAAATAGTTCGAAAGCCTTCCCATGAGCGCAATGTTCACCGCTTTTGACGATCCCGCCTCAGCGGCGGCGGCCAGTGCGTCGAAGGCGTCCACATTGGCGCCCGCCGCGCGCATTTTTTCCACCAGGTCGGAGGGATATTCGGCCGCTCCGGTGATGACGGGCATGGGCTCCACCTGCTGGGTGTTCGTGACAACGGTCCCGCCCTCCTTCAGATAGGAGAGCCAGCGGGCCGCCTCCAGCAGCTCAAAGCTGACGATGAAGTCCGCCTCGCCCCTGTCGATGACGGGGGAGGCCACCTGATCACCGTACCGCACGTAGGTGACAACGGAGCCGCCGCGCTGGCTCATCCCGTGGACCTCGGAGACCTTGACGTCATATCCCTGATCCAGCAGGATGCGGCCAAGCAGCTTGCTGGCCAGAAGCGATCCCTGGCCGCCGACGCCGACGATCATGATATTTTTCGTTTTCATTTTGCCGCCTCCTTTCCTGTGGAGGAGAACGCATCGAATTTACAAAGCTGGGTGCACACGGCGCAGCCCACGCAGAGTGTGGGATCGACCCGGGCGGTCTTGTCCCGGAAGCTGATGGCGGGACAGCCGATCTTCATGCAGCTTCGGCACCCCCTGCATTTTTCGGGGTCAACCTCCAGGGGAGGCTTTGCCTTCACGGTCTTGAGCAGGGCGCAGGGCCTGCGGGAGATGATCACCGAAGGCTCGTCCGCGGCCAGCTCCTCCTTCACCGCTTCCTCCGTGGCTTTCAGGTCGTAGGGATCCACCACCCGGACACGGCTGATGCCGATGGAACGGCACAGCGCCTCCAGGTCGATCTTACCGGCGGGGTCGCCTTTGATGTTCAGACCTGTGGTGGGGTTCTGCTGATGCCCGGTCATGCCGGTGATGGAGTTGTCCAGGATGATGACCGTGGAATTGGAGCCATTGTATGCGATGTTGATGAGTCCCGTTACGCCGGAGTGCATAAAGGTGGAGTCCCCGATCACGGCGACGGTCTTGTGTTCCGAGTCGGCTCCAATCGCTTTGTTGAAGCCGTGTATGCCGGAAACAGACTCGCCCATGCAGATTACGGAGTCAATGGCGGCCAGGGGAGCGGTAGCGCCCAGCGTGTAGCAGCCGATATCTCCGATGACGGTCGCACCGAGCTTTTTGAGGCAATAGAACAGGCCGCGGTGCGGGCAGCCTGCGCACATGACAGGCGGCCTTGCCGGGATGGGCTCCTCCAGGGAGACGCCCCCGAAAAAGGGAACGCCCAGCTTTTCCGCCACAAGATTCTGGGAAAACTCATCGATGAGGGGGAAGAGCTCTTTGCCCTCGACTTTCAGCCCCAGCGCCTTGCAGTGGTTTTCTATGACGGGGTCCAGCTCCTCAATGACCACCAGCCGATCCACCCGGGAGGCGAATTCACGGATCAAAGCTTCCGGCAGCGGATTGACGAGGCCGAGCTTCAGGATGCTTGCCTTCTCTCCAAAGACCTCCTTTGCGTACTGATACGCGGTACCGGACGCGATGATGCCAAGGGCGGTATCGCCGTATTCCACGCGGTTGAGCCACGTCTGCTCGGCGTACTCCTCCAGGGCAAGGGTACGCTGCTCCACGATCGGGTGACGGCGCTTGGCGTAGCCCGGCATCATGATGTACTTCTCCGGCCGCTTTTCATAGGGGATATACAGCGGCTCGCCCCGTTCGCCCGGCTCCACGATACTCTGGGAGTGGCTGATCCTGGTGCACATACGCAGGATCACCGGGGTGTCGAATTTCTCGGAGATCACATAGGCGTATTTTGCGAATTTGTACGCCTCCTCGGAATCGGCGGGTTCCAGCATGGGCACCTTGGCCGCGATCGCGTAGTGCCGGGAATCCTGCTCATTCTGGGAGGAGTGCATGCCCGGATCGTCGGCCACGCCGATGACCATGCCCGCGTTCACACCGGTGTAGGATATGGTGAACAGCGGATCGGCCGCCACGTTCAGGCCAACGTGCTTCATGCCGCAGAAGCTGCGTCTGCCCGCCATGGATGCGCCAAAGGCAGTCTCCATAGCCACCTTTTCATTGGGAGCCCATTCGGAGTATACGTCGTCGTATTTTGCCAGCTGCTCCGTGATCTCTGTACTCGGAGTGCCGGGATAGCTCGATACAACACAGCAGCCTGCCTCATACAGCCCGCGGGCGGCGGCTTCGTTGCCGAGCATGAGCTTTTTCAAGTTCATCGTCTCCTTTCAAGGTCAATAGGATCAGCCGGGTACCGGTTCAGGACTTGTTCTGCTGCGCCACGAGGGCGTCGCCGCCGTACATCTTCCTGAGCTTGGGCTTTTCGATCTTTCCGGTGGGATTGCGGGGCACCTTGGTGAAAATGATCTTCCTGGGGCGCTTGTAGCGGGGGAGAGACAGGCAGAAGGTATTGATGTCCTCCTCGGTGCACTCATGGCCCTCCTTCAGTTCGATCACAGCGGCTGAAATCTCACCGAGGCGGGGATCCGGAACGCCGATAACGGCCACATCCTTGATATCCGGGTGCCCGGAGAGGAAGTTCTCGATCTGGACGGGATAGATGTTTTCACCGCCGCTGATGATCACGTCCTTCTTCCTGTCAACAAGGAAGATAAATCCGTCCTCATCGTACATGGCCATGTCGCCTGTAAAGAGCCATCCGTCCTTCAGCACCTCCGCCGTGGCGGCCGGATCGTTGTAGTAGCATTCCATGACGCCGGGGCCCTTGACGCACAGCTCGCCAACGTTCTGCCCGGTGACCGGCTCTCCCTGCTCGTCGACGATCTTGACCTCCCAGCCGTAGCCGGGAACGCCGATGGCGCCGACCTTGTGGATATTCTCCACGCCAAGGTGCACGCAGCCTGGCCCGATGGACTCGGAGAGGCCGTAGTTCGTATCGTACTGGTGGTGGGGGAAGTACTGCATCCAGCGGCGGATAAGACTCTGAGGCACGGGCTGAGCGCCGATGTGCATGAGACGCCACTGGCTGAGCTGATAATCCTCCAGCTTAAGGCTGCCGTTGTCCAGTGCCTGGAGGATATCCTGGGCCCAGGGCACCAGGAGCCAGACGATGGTGCATCGCTCCGTGGAGACGGCAGTAAAGATGCTCTTGGGATCGGTTCCGAGCAGGATCACGGACTTCGCGCCCATGAGGAAGCTGCCGAACCAGTGCATCTTGGCGCCGGTGTGGTAGAGGGGCGGGATACACAGGAACACGTCGTCATGGGTCTGGGAATGGTGCGCCTGCTCGGTGCGGCAGGCGTGCATCAGGCTGCGGTGCCTGTGCAGGATCGCCTTGGGGAAGCCGGTGGTGCCGGAGGAAAAATAGATGGCCGCGTAATCGTCATCTGTCAGCTTGATGTCCGGCGACGTGCTGGCGCAGTTCGCGGTGAGCTCATTGTAATCCTCCGCAAAGGTGGGGCAACGCTCCTCACTGGCGAATATAAGCAGCCTGTTCCGGCTGATGCGGTCCGCAATGCTTTCCACACGGCCGATGAACTCCTGACCGAAGACGAGCACATCCGCCTCGGCGAGGTTCAGGCAATATTCGATCTCATCAGAGGAATAGCGGAAGTTCAGCGGTACGACGACGGCTCCTGTCTTCAGAACGCCGAAATAGATAGGCAGCCACTCCAGGCAGTTCATGAGCAGGATCGCCACCTTGTTGCCCTTACCGATTCCGCGTGAGATGAGAAGATTTGCAAACCGGTTTGCTTTCTCATTAAAGACGTTCCAGGTGATCTCCCGGCGGTAGTGGCCGGGCTTTACCGTCTCGATCAGATCATACTCCTTCCAGGTGATGCGCTTTTTCTCTTCCCGGCCGGGGTTGATGACCACAAGGGCCGTCTCGTTTCCGTAGAGCTTGCAATTCTGTTCCAGGATTTCTGTGATCGGCAATGTTATCTCCTCCAAAAATGTAATGACAAAATAAAATGAAATACCGCAGCCTCCGACTGCGGTATGCCGCTTTTCGACCGCCGGGCGCTCTGCCGCAGGCGGTTTACCCGGACTCCGCCGGGGAACAGTGGACTGCACGGTCAAACTGCAATTTATCACTTTAAAGTAAATTATTACAACCAGAATCTTAACAGAGGCAAGAGCGATTGTCAATAGCGGATCGCGGATTTTTAAACGATTTGACAGCCTCTGCGCCTGTTTACAAGCCGGCCGCGGAATGTTAAAATTCGAAATAGAAATCGCGCGGGGAGGTGAAGCGGTTGCGGAAGCTGGCTACGGCGGCCTTTTCCTTTGCGGCTGCCCAGGTGCTGCTCAGCTATATTGTCCCCCAGCGCTTCGCGCCGGTATGTGCGGGCGTGTTCCTCCTTGCGTTCATGATCGCGCTGCTTTTGAAGGGCGACGTCCGGCTCCGGGCCGCCCTCATCGCCGGGGGATTGCTTGCGGGCGCCATGTGGAACTGGGGATATCACATCCTCTTTCTCAGGGGCGCGAACGCTTTGAGCGGCCGCACAGAGACTGTAACGGCATGCGTGATCGATTACCCGGAGGAGCGGGACTACGGCGCCCGCGTCGACATGCGGATCGAACTGGATGGTCCGGACCCCGCGGCAACCGTATTCTTCTTCAGCGAGTACCCGGATCTCAGGCCGGGGGACACCGTGCAAATGACCGCGGAATTCCTTCGCCCCTCCGACGTTTTCGAAGGCGGCAATGAACTCTACGCCAGAAGGGGGACGTCCCTGTTCGCTTATGCGCAGAAGGGCTGGCGGGTAAATCAGGGCAGCTTCTCCATCTGGTATCTGCCCAGGCGGCTTGCTCACGCAGTCGGAGAAAGAGTCAGGCTGAGTTTTCCGGAGGACGTGCGCGGCTTCATGTCTGCGCTGCTCGTAGGCGACAAGACGGAGCTCTATCAGGACGACGTCACAGTGCAGACGCTCTCCCGCAGCGGAATCAGTCATATCGTGGCTGTCTCCGGGATGCACCTGGCATTCATTATGCAGTTCATCGCCCTGCTGTTCAGAAGGAAAAAGCTGATCGCGGCGATCGGCATTCCGGCGGTGCTGGCCTTCATGGCGATGACCGGTTTCCCGCCCTCCGCCGTGCGCGCGGGCGTGATGCAGCTCTTCGTGCTGACAGCATATCTCCTGCGGCGTGAGGCTGATCCGCTCACATCCCTGTCGGCATCGCTCCTCGTGATCCTGTTTGCGAATCCGGACTCCGTGGGGAACCCAGGCCTTCAGCTCTCCTTTGCGGCGACATTGGGTCTTATTCTTGTTTCGCCGCACCTGTTTGAGGAGATCTATTCGCATCTTCCCAAAAAGTGGATGAAACGAAAGACGCTGCGCGGCGTCACCGTGTTCCTGCTGTCCGGCGTCTGCTCCACGTTGGGCGCTCTTGTGCTCACAGTACCCCTCTCCGCGGCCCATTTTGGGACGGTGTCTATCGTCGCGCCGCTTGCGAACCTGATCGTCTCCTGGCCCGCTGCCGTCTCCTTCACCGGCGGCTATCTCGTCTGTCTAATCGGCCTGATCTCAGCACCGCTCGGCAGCGCATGCGGTTATTTGCTCGCCTATGCCCCGCGCTTTATCCTGCTGGCGGCAAGATGGCTCTCCGGCCTCGCCCTGTCCGCAGTCAGCACCAGCGATCCGTATATCCTCGCGTGGCTCATTTATGTCTATGTGATGCTGGCGGCGGTTCTGCTCCTGCGGCCGACGCTTCGCCAGATGATCGTTCCCGCGGCGCTTGCCGTAGTGAGCTTCTGCGCGGTGATGCTCATTACTCTCATGCGCCCCGCCTTAAACGGCGAAATGGTGTTCACCGTTCTGGATGTGGGCCAGGGACAGTGCTGCGTGGCGGAGTTGGGTGGCGGTGCAATGGTCATCGACTGCGGCAGTACGAGTACGGACGATTCCGGTCGGATCGCTGCCGATTACCTCTACGGCCTGGGCGAGTCGGGGATCGATCTGCTCGTGCTGACGCATTTTCACGCGGATCATGTGAACGGGGCGACGGAGCTCATGGCGCGCATCCCCGTCGCTGCCGTGGCCATGCCCATTCCCGCGGAAGAGGACGCCTGGACGGCGGAGCGGATCATATCCCTTGCGGAGCGGCAAAACACTGATATAATATTTGTGACGGAGGATACGACCTTTTCATCCGGCGACACTGCGGTCACGCTCTACGCACCGGTGGGGGACGACACCTACGAAAACGAGAGAGGCGTGACCGTTCTCCTGACGGAACAGGATTACGACGTTCTGGTTACGGGCGACGCCGGGATGGAAACGGAAATAATCCTTTCGCGCACGAAGTCGCTGCCGGATATCGAAACGCTGGTGGTGGGACATCACGGTTCCCGGTATTCCACCAGCCTCACCCTTCTCAACCGGGTGACGCCGGAGATCGCGATCATCTCCGTTGGGGAGGACAACGTGTACGGCCATCCTGCGCCGGAGGTGCTGGAAAGGCTGGAGAGCTTTGGGATCACAATATACAGAACGGACCGGAACGGCAGCGTAACGGTCCGGTCGGAAGTAAGGAGCGGAAATGGCAGCTAAAAATGATGAGACTGAATACAACGCTCTGAAGGAAGCGGTCAAAAGCGGGAAGCCGGAGACGCTCTACATCTTCTACGGGGAAGAGCGTTACCTGCTGGAGCATTATCTGGGGCTCCTGCGAAGCATGGCGGATTCCGGCGGCTTCGGCGGCTTCAACCACCGGCGCTTCGACGGAAAGTCGCTCCAGCTCAACGAGCTGGAGGATGCTGTGGATACGCTCCCCGCATTTGCGGAGCGGACCCTGATCGAGGTCCACGACTTCAACCTCTTCAAGGCGGACGAGGAGACCCGAGAGAGACTGGCAAAGCTCTTTGAGGAGCTCCCGGACTATGTATGCCTCGTCTTTATCTACGATACCATCGAATACGCGCCGGACCGTCGGCTCAAAACCACGGCGCGCATGCTGAAATGCGCCCACGCGGTGGATTTTGCCATCCGCGGTCAGTCAGAACTTATTAAGTGGGTCCGCGCCCACTATAAAGCGCTGGGCAAGCGCATCGCCCCGGAGGATGCGGAATACCTCGCCTTTATCACGGGCGGGGCCATGACCGCCATGCTGGGAGAGATCGAGAAAACAGCCGCCTATGCGAAGGGGGAGCAGATCACTCGTGCCGACATCGACGCCGTTGTCGTCCCGGTGCTGGATGCCGTCTCCTACAAGCTGTCGGACGCGGTAGCGTCCGGTGATTTCGGGGAGGCCGCACGGCTGCTGGACGAGCTCCTCAATATGAAAGAACCGCCCCACAAGCTGATTTTCAGCATTTCCCTCAAGCTGAGGCAGCTCTACGCCGCCCGGCTGTGCATCGACAGCGGGAAAAACGCGGACAGCCTCATGGAGCTCAGCGGCATACGCTACGCGTTTCAGGCGCGGAACCTGATGAGCGCCGCGCGTGGGATCACCACGGAAAAGGCGCGGATGGCCGTTTCCAGATGCGCGGAGACGGCGTTCGCCATGAACAGCGGTGCCGATCCGGCAGAGGCGCTGACCGGGCTTCTGGTGGAGCTGGCGGCAGCGGAGGCCCGCTGATATGAAAAGACGTGTCAAAGAAGTCATCGTGGTCGAGGGGCGCTACGACAAAAATACAGTGAGCCAGGTCGTGGACGCAGTTGTCATCGAGACGAACGGCTTCGGGATCTTCTCTAACCCGGAAAAGCAAAAGCTCCTCAGACGGCTCGCAGAAGAGAAGGGAATCATTCTCCTTACGGACAGCGACAGCGCCGGCTTTCTCATTCGCGGCCATCTGAAGGGGATCCTGGGCGCAAAAGGCGTCAAGCAGGCGTATATCCCCGAACTGCACGGCAAGGAGCGGCGCAAGCGCCATCCCGGGAAGGAGGGGCTCATCGGCGTGGAGGGCGTCGGCAGGGAGCATATCCTTCGTGCGCTGGAGGCGTGCGGGGCCACCTTCCTGGACGGAGAAGCGCCGGCGGAGCAGCGGGGCGGCATCACCAAAGCGGATCTGTACGCCCACGGACTGTCCGGGGGGGCCGACAGTGCGGAAAAGCGGCGCGCCCTGGCTGAGCGGCTCGGTCTGCCTTCCCGACTTACAGCCAACGCGCTGCTGGACGTGCTCAATCTATTGTATTCCAAATCGGAATTTGAGGAACTGTTCTGAACCTGCGCATCATCGTGGGACGGCGGAGAGCCTGTCCCACGATATTTTGTGTTCCTGTCAAACCGTGTCGAATCGTGTCGAACGATTCTTCTGGATTTACCGGTTTTTCTGTGAAATAATCGTGGCAAATCTAAGGAGAAACGGAGAGAGGAGCATGAGAACGGTGGAATACGGAAGAACGTCTTTGGGCAAGGGAAAAGCGACGATGCGCTACTATCTGACAGTGGACACCTACGTGTGCGGCGCCGGCTGCGAGCTGGAGAGCTATGGCGTCCTCGTTTCGGGAGAAGACGGGGAAACGGCCGCGGTGCGGTGCATCACGCCCAGCGCTGAGCGGATCGAAGAGCTGCTGGCGGTGCTGCTGCGGGGGCGTGTGACGCCCGTTTCGCTGAAGGATGTGATCGAGGACTGGGTGAGCGGCTTGTGCGATATCCTGATATAATCCGCTGTACAAATCGCAGATATTGTGTTATAATCCTTTTCAGCAGAGACAGAATGCACTCCGGCTTAGCCGGAGATAACGGAGGAATCAGTCTATGAGATGTCCCTACTGCTCCTATTCCGAAAGCAAGGTCATCGACTCCCGACCGGCCGAGGAGGGGACCACCATCCGCCGCAGGCGGGAATGTCTTTCGTGCCAGAAGCGCTTCACGACCTATGAGGTGATGGAGCGGTTGCCTCTCGTGGTCATCAAGAAGGACGGCAGCCGTCAGACCTTTGACCGTGTGAAGCTGGTGAACGGTATGCTCCGCGCCTGTGAAAAGCGGCCTGTTGCCATGCAGGATATCCAGAAGGCCGCCGAGGATATTGAGCTGGAGCTTCAGAACACCCTGGAACGCGAGGTCTCCACCGAGCAGATCGGCGAGATGGTTATGGACAAGCTCAAGGGGCTTGATGAAGTCGCCTATGTGCGCTTTGCCTCCGTCTACCGTCAGTTTAAGGATATCAACACCTTCATGGAGGAGTTGAACAAACTTTTGAAGGAGAAATGATTTCCGCTCTTGACGGTACGCGCTGCATGATGTAATATTTCTACAGGATTACTGAAAACAACACGAAAGGGGATACTTTCATGACTTACAACATTCGCATCAACTCTCCTGAGGACGCTCAGAAGCTCAACAAAATCGCGGAAAAAATGCCTGTTGACATTTGGATCCACGGCAAATCCGGCAATGCGGACGCCAAGTCCCTGCTTGGTATGATGCTGCTCTCCCTGGAGAACGAGGTCAAGCTCGTCGTCGATGACGACGCCAACGAGAAGCTGCTGGAGAAAGAGATCGAGCAATTCATCGTGAAATAAAACCCGGGACTGTAAAAAGGCTTTCGGCTGCCGGCCGAAAGCCTTTTCCTTTTATGTAAGATATCTTTCAGACGGTCCGCATCGCCGGCACAGATGGATCTGGATCGGAGCTGCTCACCCCTTTATGATCTTCATATAGGCAGCGGCGGCCTTTAGCATCCGCCGCTTCGTACCGACCTTGTCGAAGGCGATCTCAAGCAGCGCGTCGCCGCCTGTGGGCTTCACATCGGTCACAAAGCCGCTGCCGAACGCCTTGTGCTCCACCCGGTCACCCTTGCGGATCTCAGGGAGCCTGACTGACGACGGCGTCTGACGCGGCACAGGCTTCGCCGAAAACGAACGGGCCTGCTCGCGACTGCGCCGCGGCACGGAGGTCGCGCCGCGCCTGCCGTATCCTCCGCCGGAGCCGTGACCGCTGCCGTAACTGTAGTCCTGACCAAATCCGAAGGGGCCTTCCGGCAGCTCCGCGTGCGCTCTCCTGGCGGATGCCGGGCGCGAAATATGCTCCTCCGAAATCTCATCCACGAATCGGGAGATCATTCCTGTCTGCGTTCGGCCAAACATCATGCGCTGGCGGGCAGAAGTGAGGATCAGCTCCTTTTTTGCCCGCGTCATCGCCACATAGCAGAGCCTGCGTTCCTCCTCCATCTCCTCCGCTTCACCGATCACACGGGAGCTTGGGAAAAGCCCCTCCTCCGCGCCGACGATGAACACGACCGGGAACTCCAATCCCTTGGCGCTGTGCATGGTCATCATCACCACGCAGTCCGTGTTGCTGTCCAGACTGTCGATATCCGTATACAGAGCGATCTCATCCAGAAAGCCGGAGAGGGTTCCGTCGGCCGCCTCCTGGAGGTAGTTGATGATGTTGCTCTTGAGCTCGCCCACGTTCTCGATCCGGGAGGTATTATCCTCGGAGCCCTTCTCCGAGAGCATTTTAACATAGCCCGTCGTCTCCACCAGCAGGTCATAAAACTCGTCAAGAGGCATCTCTGTGGATTTCTGCCGCAGCTCCTCGATCAGATCATAGAACAGGTGGAGCTTGCCGGCGGAACGCTCCAGCTCCGGATAGTCCCGGCTGCTGCCCAGCACGGAAAACAGGGATATCCCATACTCTGCGGCGATGGCCTGAGCCGATTCCACCGTTTTCGCGCCGATGCCCCGCGGCGGATTGTTGATGATGCGCAGCAGGCGCAGATCATCCTCCGTATTGTTGACAACGCATAGGTAGGCCAGCATGTCCTTCACCTCCGCCCGGTCGAAGAACCGCGTACCCCCGATCACCTTATAGGGGATGGCATTGCGCTTGAAGGCGTATTCAAGGGAGTTGGACTGGGCGTTCATGCGGTACAGCACGGCATGCTCGTCCCACCGACCGCCTGCGGCCACATCCGTAAGGATGCGCTCCGCCACATACTGGGCCTCGTCCCGCTCATTGTCGGCCACGTAGAGCTGCGGCAGGCCGCCCGGCTTCTGCTCCGTCCAGAGCTTTTTTCCCTTCCTGCCCCTGTTGTTCGCGATCACGTCGTTGGCCGCTGCCAGAATGTTGCCGGTGGATCGGTAATTCTGCTCCAGCTTGATCACCCGGGCGTTTTTGTACTGCTTTTCATAGTTCAGGATGTTCTCTATGGTGGCTCCGCGGAATTTGTAGATGCTCTGGTCGTCGTCGCCCACCACGCAGATGTTTTCCGCCTTTCCCACCAGCAGCCGTGCCAGCCTGTACTGCAGGTTGTTCGTATCCTGGTATTCGTCGATGAGCACGTAGCGGAATAGCCTGCGGTAGTGATCGCGGATGTCCTCGTAATCGGTGAGGAGCTGCACCGTCAGCAGGATGATATCGTCAAAGTCCAGCGCGTTCGCGGCGCGCATGCGTTTCTCATATTCGGTATAGGCGCGGCCGATCGCTTTTTTCCGCACGTCCCCCGACTTCTCCGCGTCGGCGCAGAAATCCTCCGCATAGAGCATTGCGTCCTTCGCTCGGCTGATATAGCCCAGCACCGTGCGGTTGGGGAACTGCTTCTCGTCCAGCTCCAGCTCCTTCAGGATCCGCTTCATGAGCGACTGGCTGTCCGACGTGTCGTAGATGGTGAAATCGCTGTTATAGCCCAACCGGTCGATATCGCGCCGAAGGATGCGCACACAGGCGGAGTGGAACGTTTTCGCCCAGATGTCCCGCGCGCTTTCTCCCAGCATCCGTTCCAGTCTGGCCTTCAGCTCGTCCGCCGCCTTGTTCGTGAAGGTGATGGCGATAATCCGCCACGGTTCCACCGGGTCGACCGCGCACAGGGAGCGGATGAAACCGATATCCTCAGCCTGACCCGTCTCCGCATATTCCTCCAGAAGCTGGAGCTCTTCCTCTCCGAAGTCATCCGATACATCCCCGCAGTCTGAGCCGCGTCCGTAGCGCATCAGGTTTGCGATCCGGTTGATGAGCACTGTGGTTTTGCCGCTTCCTGCGCCGGCAAGAAGCAGGAGAGGCCCCTCCGTGGTAAGGACTCCCTCAAGCTGCATATCATTGAGCCACGGAAAGTCCCGGGCGATGGCCCGTCTTCTTGCCGCGGCGAATCTTGTTTTGAATTCAGTATCCGTCATCTATATGATCCCTTCTTCTGTCTTCCCATCTATCCGCGCCACGCGGCGCGTTCCATATCGACCCTTCCGTCCGGCAGGAAGGGGACGCCTTCCATCTCCAGCAGCATACGGTGGGTGTCCCGCCCCAACGGCTGAAACGAGTCCGAAAGGCGGCCGTCTTTCGTCACGACCCGGTGACAGGGAACATCCTCCGGCGCGGCGTGCATGGCATAACCCACAACGCGGGAAAGCCGATGCGCGCCCATCATGGCGGCGATCTGACCGTACGAGGCCACATTTCCAAAGGGAATGCGCCGCACCAGCGCATAGATGCTTTCAAAAACCGCGCCCATCCGATCGCCTCATTCCACAAAATGTTGTGTCTGCGCAAAATGATTATAACAGAATAGAGGTTGACAGGCAACTGCGAATTATTTCCCTATTGACTTAATGGGTAATATGTGCTATGTTAATTACACAGTAGTTTACTGGGTAATTCATCAGAGAGGATGATGTTATGTTCATCTATGCTGACAACGCGGCCACAACGAAAATGAGCAAGACAGCCATCGAGGCCATGCTCCCGTGCCTCGACGGCGTATACGGCAATCCCTCCAGTCTCTATGCCTTCGGCCAGAAGGCCAAGGATGTTCTGACGGAGGCGAGGCTCACAGTCGCTGACGTCCTGAACTGCGAGCCGCAGGAGATTACGTTTACCTCCGGAGGCAGTGAAGCGGACAATCAGGCGATCGTCTCGGCTGCCCGTTCTGGCGCGGCCAAAGGGAAGCGGCATATCATATCCACCGCGTTTGAGCACCACGCCGTGCTCCACACGCTGGAAAAGATGCGGAAGGAAGGCTTCGACGTGACCCTCCTGGACATCCCGCCCGACGGAGTCATCACTGCTGAGCAGGTGGGGGAGGCCATACGGGACGACACCTGCCTTGTCACCGTCATGTATGCCAACAACGAGATCGGCACGATCCAGCCCATCCCGGAGATTGGCGCGCTTTGCCGGGAGCGCGGCGTTCTGTTTCACACGGACGCCGTCCAGGCTGCTGGGCATCTGGCTATTGACGTGAAAGCGCAGAACATCGACATGCTCTCCCTTTCCGCCCATAAGTTTCACGGTCCCAAGGGCGTCGGAGTGCTGTACGCCCGCCGCGGCGTAACCCTGACGAACGTGATCGAGGGCGGCGCACAGGAAAGGGGAAAGCGTGCCGGAACGGAAAACGTGGCCGGGATCGCCGCCATGGCCGCCGCCCTGCGCGAGGCGCGCGACGGTATGGAGGTGAACATGGCGCGCGTCGCTGCTCTCCGGGACAGGCTCATCGACGGATTGCAGGCGATCCCGCACTCGATCCTCAATGGCGACCGGACGCGGCGTCTTCCGGGAAACGTGAATTTCTGCTTCGAGGGCATTGAAGGCGAATCCCTGCTCCTGCTTCTGGACGACAAGGGGATCTGCGCCTCCTCAGGCTCGGCCTGCACCTCCGGTTCTCTGGATCCCAGCCATGTGCTGCTGGCGTTGGGGCGGCCCCACGAGATCGCCCACGGCTCACTCCGGCTCACGCTCTCGGAGGAAACCACAGAGGAGGAAGTGGATTACATGATCCGCTCCGTTACCGAAGTGGTGGAGAGACTGCGGGGCATGTCCCCCGTGTGGAGAGACAAAATCACGGGAAAATCAGAATTCTTGTTGAAATGAGGCGATAAATATGGCATTGTACAGTGAAAAGGTCATGGATCATTTCCGCAATCCTAGGAACGTTGGTGTAATCGAAGACCCGGACGCCGTGGGAGAGGTGGGGAACGCCCGCTGCGGCGACATCATGAAGATGTACCTCAAGATCGACGACGGCGTGATCAGCGACGTGAAGTTTGAAACCTTCGGCTGCGGCAGCGCCATTGCCTCCAGCTCCATGGCGACCGAGCTCATCAAGGGAAAGCCCCTGTCGGACGCCCTGACGCTGACCAACAAGGCAGTGGCTGAGGCGCTGGACGGGCTGCCCCCGATCAAGATGCACTGCTCCGTGCTGGCAGAGGAGGCCATCAAGGCCGCCGTCAAGGATTATTACGATAAAAACGGCATCGAATATGACCGCTCGCAGTTCCCCGACTGTGAGAACTGTGAAAGCTGCGAGCTCTGAGAAAGCGAAACAGGAGGAATGGCTATGATGATCTCCACCCGAGGGCGATATGCCCTGCGCGTACTGACTGACATGGCGGAGCACGGCGGAGACGAGTATCTGCCCCTGAAGGCGATCGCCGCGAGGCAGGACATATCCCTCAAGTATCTGGAGAGCATCATGGCCGTGCTGTCCAAAGCGGGAATGGTGGACAGCGTACAAGGCAAGGGCGGCGGATACCGGCTCAACAGGCCCCTGTCCCAGTACCGGGTGGGGGATATCCTTCGCGAGACCGAGGGGTCGTTGGCGCCGGTTACCTGTCTGGAAGAGAACGGTGAACCCTGCTGCCGGGCGTCGACCTGCCGTACGCTGCCCGTATGGGACAGGCTGAACGCACTGGTCAACGACTATCTGGACGGCATCAGTCTGGCAGATCTTGTGGAAAACTGAGTTTTGCTCTTTTCAACCGCCTTGATATGTGGTATCATTTATGTAACATCACAATGTTCGGAGGGTTGGATATGTCAAACATCAAGTATTTCTCCCTGGCCGGGCAGGGTATGCCCGAATCAACGAACACCCAGCCTGCTGGCGCCAGAAAGAACGTCGTGCGGATGGACGGCTCCATTGTTCCCGGATGCATTTTCAGTGAAGCCAGCTGGTATGTTCAGGCATGTGAGGAGCCGGGCATGGTCAAGTTCGACTCTGACGTGGTCCTGATGCTCATCGGCGGCGATCTGGACAAGCCGGAGGACCTGGGCGCCGTCGTAGAGCTCCAGATTGAAAACGACACCCTGACGCTCACGGATACCTGCGTCGTATTTGTGCCGCAGGGAGCCGCATTCGGCAATCTCGTTGTGAAAGATTTCCGCAGGCCGCTTTACCGCTACCTCTGTGCGCTCAACACCAGTGACCTGAAGTCCGAGCCCGCTGTGCCCACGGAGCCGGCAGGGAAGTATGCCGGCTACCATGTGGAGCGGTACGCACCCCCTGACGGACAGCTCCCCACCGCTCCGGAAGGGTTCCTGCAGCTCCTGCTGTATTTGGATGGCAAGCGTCTTCCCGGCGCCCCGTATCTGGAGGCGGTTTGGTTCTGCACAACGAACGACACCGGTCCGGAGCCCCATATCCACGAAGATTTTGACGAATTTATCGGCTTCATGGGCACGGATCCCGAGCACCCGGAGGAGCTCAATGCCACAGTGGAGTTCTTCGTGGAGGATGAGAAGATCGCCGTCACAAAGAGCTGTGTCGTCTATATTCCCCGCGGACTGATGCACAGCCCGATCTACATTCCCAGCATGGACAAGCCCATCATCCATTTTTCCGGCGGCAACGGCGGCGACTATGTCCGCAAGGGCGAATCAGGCGAGTCTGGCCGTACCAGCAACCTTTACAGAAAATAATCATCATACAGCAGACCATAATGAATAGAATCAGGCTCCCCAAAAGGGGAGCCTGAAATTCGTTATAGGGTTATGTGCGTTGGCGATAACTTAGATGTCGCCCATGTAGCTCTGGATGTAATCCAGATACTGCTGGTAATCATCCTCGCCCACGATACGCCAGTCGCAGCGGACCTCAGCACCGGTGTTGCCGGGCTTGATCCACTCCTGATGCAGGGTCTCGGGGGTGGCGCGACCGTCGCAGAGCGCGATCAGACCGCAGAGGATGGGCTCAGCAAACATGTTCATGCCGTAGTACAGGCCGGCGACCCAGCAGCTGCCGTGCTCGGAGCCGGCGCTCCACGCGGGGATAAGGATGTTGGCGCCGTTGGTGCAGACAAGAACGCGATCCTGCATGTTCTGGTTCTCGGCGGCACGGGCAGCACCCTGGCCATAGTCCTCAAGCACGGTGACAATGAACCAGTGCTCGATCTCGGGGTGAGCGGACATGATGGCGCCGGCCTGGTTGAAGCCGGCCTCAGCGGAGACGGGCGG
>JAEEGL014408035.1_pt1 | contig 19783 bp, 18 predicted proteins | sample 9134231 | NCBI WGS metagenome assembly JAEEGL01 (sample SAMN16246548, study PRJNA631951) | gut metagenome | biome: gut microbiome; feature: rumen; material: fiber-attached | host: Bos | place: Iran: Karaj | collected 2018-10 | reverse complement strand
GCGATCCGCTCGCCGGGCTGCACGACGTAGTCCTCGTCGGCGTCGTTTCTCAGTCCGACGCGGATCCCGCCGCGGTAATCGCCGTCGAGGACGCCGGCGCCCGCATCCTCCACTTTCTGTTCACCGCGGAGACGGCCGGCGAGGCCGCCGGGGTGATCCGCGCTTACCGGGAGCGCCGCGCTCCCGCCGATCCCGCCGCCGTTCGCCGCTGGCGCTGACGGCGCACACGATCCGAGAAAGGAACGATACGATGACGAAGCCTGATCTGGGCGTGAAGATCCGCCTGCTGCGCCCCGGCGCCGCCGCGCCGCGGTATGCGACGCCCTCTTCCGCCGCGTGCGACCTGACGGCGGCGATCGACGCGCCGTGCACCGTCCCCGCGCATAAAAGCGCCGCGATCCCGTGCGGGATCGCCATCTCCATGGAGGAGAGCGGGCTCGCCGCGCTCGTCTTCGCCCGCTCCGGGCTCGCGTTCCGGCACGGGATCTCCCTTGTGAACGGCGTCGGCGTCATCGACGCCGATTACCGCGGCGAGATCCGCGTCGGACTGAAAAACGACTCCGACGAGGACTACGTCGTGCAGCCCGGCGAGCGGATCGCCCAGCTCATGTTCGTCCCCGTCCGCACCGCCGCCTTCACCGTCGTCGACGCGCTCGATGAAACGGAACGCGGCGAGGGCGGCTTCGGCTCCAGCGGCCGCCTTTGAGATCGTCTCGGGGAGGGATCGCCATGTCCGTAACGGAAAACGCGCCGCGGAGGCTCGTCCTCGCCTCCGCCAGTCCGCGCCGCCGCCGCATCCTGGAGGACGCCGCCATACCGCACCTCGTCCGTCCCGGCACGGCGGATGAAACGATCCCCCGCGGCACGCCGCCCGCCGCCGCCGTGGAGCTGCTCTCCCGCCGCAAGGCGGAAGCGGCGCTCTCCTCGCTTATGCCGGGGGAGATCGTGCTCGCCGCCGACACCGTCGTCGCACTGGACGAAGAGATCCTCGGCAAGCCGAAGGACGAGGCGGACGCCGTCCGGATGCTGCGCGCCCTCTCCGGGCGCACGCATTCCGTCTTCACCGGCGTCACGATCACCGACGGGACCCGTACCGTCACCGCGCACGAGGAAACGCTCGTCACCTTCCGTCCGCTGAGCGGCGATGAGATCGACGCCTACGTCCGCACGGGCGAGCCGATGGACAAGGCGGGCGCCTACGGGATCCAGGGGATCGCCGGACTCTTCGTGTCCGGGATCCGCGGCGATTATCAGAACGTCGTCGGACTGCCGCTCTGCCTGTGCGGCACGATCCTGCGGGAGTCCTTCGGCTTTTCGTACCTGACGGTCGGCGGCGCGTCCCGCTGACCGCGCCATGATCCTTGCCGCCGACCGCGGCAGAATGGAGAAACTGTATCATATGGGAAAAAGCATCGGAATCGATCTCGGCACCGCCAATACGCTCGTCTACGTCAAGGGACGCGGCATCGTTCTGCGCGAGCCCTCCGTCGTCGCGGTGGAGGCGCGCACGCGCCGTGTCGTCGCCGTCGGCAACGAGGCGAAGCTCATGCTCGGCAAGACGCCCGGCTCCATTACCGCCATGCGTCCGCTGAAGGACGGCGTCATCGCCGAATTCGACATCACCGCCGAGATGCTGCATCATTTTTTCAATAAGGTGTCCGGCTCCACGCTCCTCAGCCGTCCGCGCGTCATCATCTGCATCCCCTACGGGGTGACGGAGGTGGAAAAGCGCGCCGTCGAGGACGTGACGCTGGAAGCCGGCGCGCAGTCCGTCGCGCTGATCGAGGAGCCGGTCGCCGCCGCCATCGGCAGCGGGCTCAAGGTGGGCGGCGCCCGCGGCACGATGATCGTCGACATCGGCGGCGGCACGACGGAGGTGGCGGTGCTCAGCCTCGGCGGCATCGTTCTCTCCTCCTCGCTCCGTTCCGCCGGAGACGAGCTGGACGAGGCGATCATCGGCTACATGAAGCGCCGCTACAACATCCTCATCGGGGAACGCACCGCCGAGATGCTGAAAAAGAACATCGGCAGCGTCCATCCGTCCGCCGACCGCGGGAACATGATCGTGCGCGGCAGGAACCTGCTCAACGGTCTGCCCGCGACGACCTCCGTCACCTCCGCCGAGATCCGCGAGGCGATGCAGGAGGACGTCTCCCGCATCATCGACTGCATCCGCACGACGCTGGAGAACACGCCGCCGGAGCTCTCCTCCGATATCTACGACAACGGGATCACGCTGGCGGGCGGCGGCGCACTGCTCGCCGGGCTCGATCTTCTCGTCAGCCAGATCACCGGGATCCGCACCGCCGTCGCCAAGCAGCCGCTCGACTGCGTCGCCATCGGCATCGGACACGTGATCGAAAGCAACGACGAGCTCAGCGGGATCGTCACCTTCCGCAGCCGCTGACCACCCCGGCCTCCGTGCCGGCCCGACAAAGGAGCCGCCCATGCGCGATTTTCTGAAAACCAAATTTTTCCTCGTGATCGTCGTCGCCGCCGTGCTCGCCGCCGCCGTTCCGACCGCCCTCTCCGCGCTCGGCGCGAAGCAGTATCTGCGCAGCGCCGTCAACGTCGTCCTGACGCCGGCGCAGAAGGGCTTCCATCTCGTGGCGGACGCGCTCGACGGCTATGCCTCCTATTTCACGCGCTACGATGAGATCGTCGCGGAAAACCTCCTCCTCAAGCAGCAGATCGCCGATCTGAGCGACCGGCTCTACAACGCGGAGGAGGCGGAGGTACTCAACGTATGGCTCTCCTCCTTTCTTGAAATGAAGCGGGCGCATACGGATTTCACCTTTGCCGACGCCGCCATCACCGGACGGGAGTCCGTCAATTACATGACCGTGTGCACCGTCGACCGCGGCTCGCTCATGGGGATCGAGACGGGCATGACCGTCGTCACGCCGGAGGGCGTGCTCGGCTGCGTGAGCGAAGTCGGTCCCACCTGGGCGAAGGTGCGGACGCTGATCGAATCCTCCTCCTCCATCGGCGCGTATATCGAGCGGACGGGAGAGCTCGGACTCGTGGAAGGGGAATTCGCCCTCTCTTCCGAGGGGCTGTGCCGCATCACGTATCTTGCCGCCGATTCCGACGTCCGCGTCGGGGACCGCGTGCTCACGAGCGGCTACGGCAGCGTATACCCGCGCAATCTCGTCGTCGGATACGTCACGGAAATCGTCCCGGACGAATACAGCCGTACCGTGACCGCCGTGATCCGTCCCGCCGCCACGCTCACCGGGCTCGCCCGGGTAATGATCATCACTTCCTATGATGTCTACCATGAATCATAAGTCCGCCCCGCCCCGCGGCGGGCAGAAGGAACCGTCGCTGCTCGGCGGCGTCCTCCGTTCGATCCGGCAGCGCTTCCATCTGCCGGAGATCCGTCCGGACGCGGACGCGCTGTGGCGCGCCGTCGTCTGTACCGTCCTGATGCTCCTGTTCGCCCTGCTCCAGACGACGCTCTTCGCCCGTTTCCGTCCCTTCGGCGCCATCCCGGATCTGATGCTGCCCTTCGTCGTCGCCGTCGGCATGGCGGAAGGGGAACGCTGGGGCGCCGTGTTCGGGATCATCGCCGCCTTCCTCATCGAATCGCTCGGCGCCGGGGGCGTGTCGCTTCTGCCGCTCCTCTATATGCCCGCCGGGTATTTCTGCCCGATCGTCACGAAACTGTACCTGACGGATTCCGCGCCGGTGCGCCTCATTTTTACGGCGGTATGCGGCGTCGGGCGCGCCGTCACGACGCTGATCCTCCTTTCGCTGAACGTGCGGGATTTCTCCCTCCTTCTTTTGATGAAGGAGGTCGTGCTGCCGGAATACGCCGCCACTTTTCTCTTCTCCGTTCCGGTGCACCTCGCCGTCCACGCGGCGCTCCGTCCGTTCCATAAGACCCGCGCCGAGCGCGTCACAACGCTCTGAACGTCTCCGCCGCCGCGGGGACGTTGCTGTACCGCCCCCACCCGAACTGCGCCGCCGCACGGCGGCAGAATGGAACTCGCCATGAAAGAAAAACGCGGTTTTTTCCTCCGCTATCTTCTGATCGCTCTTTTCTTCGTGCTCGTCTGTCTGATCTATACCGGACGCCTGATCCGGTACCAGATCGCCGGGCAGGATTACTATACCGCGAGCATCGTGTCCCCCTATACCTATCGCTATGAAACGATCGCGGCGCAGCGCGGCGAGATCTTCGACCGCAACGGGAAGCCCCTCGTCGTCAACACCTTCAGCTATAACCTCGATCTGGACGGCGGCAGCATGCCCGCCGCGCAGGCGGACAAGAACGCCGTCATCCTCTCCGTCCTCGCCGACGCGGAAGCGATGGGCGAGGGAGACGCCTTCAGTCTGCCCCTCTCGCCGTATATCTATTTTCCTTCCTCCGACGGCGCCGCGCTCCACTTCGCCTACAACGGCAGTTATAACGCGTGGAACATCTCCCGCCGTTTCAAGAAGCTCCTTTCCGATCTCAATCTGGAGGAGGATGCGGATGCCGAGGAGACCGCCGCCGTCCTGATGGCGCGCTACGGCATCACGACGAAGGAATCGAAAAACGCGCCGGCGGTGATGATGTACGACGCGGACACGGCGGCGATGCTCCTGACGCTCCGCATCGACATGGAGCTGCGCGATTTCTCCGCCGTCACGCCGTACACGCTCCTGACGGACATCTCCTTCCCGCTCCTCACCCGGATCTGCGAATCCGGCGTGCGCGGCGTGGCGGCGCGGACGACGGCGAGCCGCGTCTATACCTATCCGGGCTACGCCTCCCACATCCTCGGCTACACCGGGAAGATCCTCGAGGAGGACGTCGAATACTTCACCTCCCTCGGCTATCCGCTGGACGCGACGGTCGGGATCTCCGGCGCGGAACGCGCCTTCGAAGAGTATCTCCACGGCTCGGACGGACAGCGGACGGTCGTGGAGGACGCCTACGGCAATATCGTCGATTCCTACGTCAGCCGCGAGCCGAAGGCCGGCGCCAACGTATTCCTGACCATCGACATCGATCTGCAGATCGTCGCGGAAGAAGCGCTTGCCGACAACATCGCGCGCATCGTGAAAAACGCGGAGGAAAGCGGCAAGGAACTGAGCGGCGAGGACGCCGACGCCGGCGCGCTCACCGCGGTGAACGTCAAGACCGGCGAGGTGCTCGCGCTTGCTTCCCAGCCCACCTTCGATCTTTCGACCTTCCGCGAAAACGTCGCCGCGCTGAATCAGGATCCGCTCCGCCCGCTCTTCAACCGGGCGCTCGACGGGACGTACCAGCCGGGCTCCACCTTCAAGATCGGCGTCGCCGCCGCCGCGCTGACGGAGGGCGTCATCACACCGGATACGATCATCAAGGACGAGGGCGTCTACACCTACTACGAGACGTATCAGCCCGCCTGCTGGATCTACAACCAGTACAAGACCACGCACGGACGGATCAACGTCACGACGGCGATCCAGGTCTCCTGCAACTACTTCTTCTACGAAGTCGGGCGGCTATTGACCATCGACGTCATGAACCGTTACGACCGCGCGTTCGGACTCGGCGTCCCGACCGGCATCGAGCTGAACGAAAAGACCGGCGTCCTCGCCGGACCGGACTACCGCAACGAGAACGGTCTCGGCGCGTGGAACCCCGGCGACACGATCGCCGCCGCCATCGGCCAGTCGGACAATCTGTTCACGCCGCTGCAGATCAGCGTCTACATCGCCTCGATCCTCAACAACGGCACGCGTCTGCGGGCGCATCTGCTCTCCCGCGTCACGCAGTTTTACACCGGCGAGCTCATCAAAGAGGAAACGCCGATCACCGCGGACAAGGTCGCCCTCGGTCCCGGCGTGCGGCAGGTGCTCGTCAACGCCATGAAGAGCGTGACGGAGAACGGCTCCGCCGCCCGCCTGTTCCAGAATTACCCGATCGAGGTCGGCGGGAAGACCGGCACCGCGCAGGTCACGGAGGACAAGAGCGCGAACGCCATCTTCACCGCGTTCGCCCCCTTCGACGACCCGCAGATCGTCGTGACCTGCATCATCGAGCAGGGCGCGAACGGCACGGACGCCGGCTTCGCCGTCCGCGACGTTTTCAACCGCTATTTTCAACTGGACACCTGACGGCGTCCGGATCATCCAGAGAAAAGAGGATCCGCCATGACCTTCGCCGGAAAATGGATCACCGTACCCGCCTTCGCCGCGCTCGCCCCGCTCTCCGTCTTTCACCGGGAAAGCGAGCCCTCCCCCGCCGGGGAACATCCGGAAGAGCTGCGCAACGTACACGCGCTCTTTTGCCGCTCCTTTTCGCTTGAGAAGAAACCGGGGCGGTATCTGTGGCGCGTCTCCGCGGACGATTACGCGAAGCTGTACGTCAACGGGCGCTATCTCTCCCAGGGGCCGACGCCCGGCTATCCGTGGGCGTATCACTACAACGAATTCGACGTCACGGATTATCTGCACGAGGGAACGAACGTGCTGACGGCGCACGTGTATTATCAGGGACAGATCAACCGCGTCTGGGTCAGCGGGGACCTCCGCATGGGACTGATCGCCGATCTCGTCTCCCCGGACGGGTCCGTCCTTCTTTCGACGGACGGAACGTGGGAATACGCCGTTCTCGGCAACTATACGTGTACCCGCACGGCGGGCTACCGCACGCAGTATCTGGAGGATTACGACAGCCGCATTCCGATCCCGCCCTTCTCTCCCGCCGCCGTCCGCGGCGATTGCGGCGTCGTCTTCGACGACGCGCCCTGCGCGGCGCTCTCCGTCTATGAACGTCTGCCCGCGCGCACCGAGGCGCTGCCGGGCGGCGGGATCTTCTGCGATTTCGGGCAGGAGATCACGGCATCGCTGAAGCTCTCCGCCTCCGGCGCTCCCGGCGCCCGCGTCCGCATCCTCTGCGGCGAGGAGATGGACGATTCGCCCGAGCGCGTCCGTTTCCGCATGCGCTGCGGCTGCGAATACGAAGAAACGTGGACGCTCGCCGGCGGCGCGCCGGACACGCTGGAGCAGTACGACTACAAAGCGTTCCGTTACGCGGCGATTTTGCCGGAGGACGCGGACACCGTGCTCGGCGGCATCTCCGCCGTCGTCCGGCACGCGCCCTTCGACGACGGCGCCTGCACGCTCGAAGCGGACGACAAGGTGCTCGAAGCCGTTTTCGGGATCTGCAAAAACGGCGTGAAATACGGCACGCAGGAGGTCTACGTCGACTGTCCGAGCCGGGAAAAGGGACAGTACGCGGGCGACATGACCGTCACCTCCGCCGCCCAGCTCTGGCTGACCGGCGATCCGGCGATGCTCGAGAAGGGGATCCGGGAGCAGGCGCGCTCCGCCGTCATCGACGAGGGGCTCATGGCGGTGATGACCGCCTCCCAGATGCAGGAGATCGCCGATTATTCCCTCCAGTTCCCGCTTCTTTTGCTCCGCCACTACCGCTTCACCGGGGACCGCGCGTTCCTCGCGGAGATGCTCCCCGTCGCCGAGCGGATGCGGGCGTCCTTTGTGCGCTATGTGCGCGCGGACGGTCTGCTCGACGGCGTGACGGGAAAATGGAACCTCGTGGACTGGCCGAAAAACCTGCGTGACGGCTACGACTTCCCGCTGACGGCGCCGATCGGGCCGGGCGTGCACAACGTCGTCAACGCCTTCTACGTCGGCTGCGTGCGGAACATCGAGGAGATCCGGACCATCCTCGGACTGCCGACAGACGGTGAGGGCGAACGCCTCGCCGCCGCGTTCCGGCGCGTCTTCTATGACGAGGAGCAGGGGCTCTTCGTGGACGCGGAGGGGAGCCGCCACGCCTCGCTGCACGCGAACATGCTCGCGCCGTTCTACGGCTTCCTTCCGAAAGAAGCCGAGCGCACCGTCGGCGATTTTCTCGTCCGGCGGGGGCTCGTGTGCGGCGTGTACATGGCGTATTTCCTGCTCCACGGGCTCTGCCGCCTCGGACGGTACGAGGACGTGTACCGTATGCTGACGTCGACGGGAGAGATCTCCTGGTACAACATGGTCCGCGAGGGCGGCACGACCTGCTTTGAGGCGTGGGGCAAGGACAAAAAGAATAATTGCAGCCTCTGCCATCCGTGGGCGAGCGCCCCCGTCTCCGTGCTCATCGAGGGACTGCTCTCCGTCTCGCCGGACGGGACGGTCGGCGAATGCCATCTTCCAAAGGAGGCCGGGCACCTGACGATGCGGATCCCCACGGGGGCAGGTCCCGTCACGGTGCGCGTCTGAGGTGCGGAGGACAAATAATAAAGATCATCGCCCGAAGCCGGTTTGGCTTCGGGCGATCGCTGTGTTTGGGGACGCTCCGCCGTCCGATCACGCGCCGTGCTCCGTGATGCGGCGCTCGACGCCGCTCAGATCCAGCGGCTTGTACTCGTTCAGTCTGTACTGCGCGTACAGCTGTGTGAAGTAGTCGACCATGTGGCGCATCGTTTTGTCATAGCTTTGACCAAGGTCGGTCCCCTCGAACGCGTCGAGATAGATGTGCTTGGCCTTCCCGATCAGCTCATCGATCCCCTCGATCCGTCCCAGAAGGAAGAGGCAGGAGGCGATACACAAAACATATGCGGCGTGGTTGGCGTGGGTGCCGCCGATCGGATAGGCGTCATATCCCTGCTTATCCGGGATCATGAACCGCTCGACCACGTCGACGGATTCCTGAAACGCCTTCATGGCGTTTTCATAGTCTCCGGCGTCATAATACCGATACCCGATACGGTCACATGCAAGGAAAAGCTCCTGCCATTCGATCTCCCTGAGCTTGAGCGCCTCCTTCATCCCTTCCTCGCCCCGGAGATGGTGTGCGGAAAGCCGCATCCTGTCCTGGATCATATAGGGATACATATACGGAAGCGTTTCGATGAGCTTTCTGATCTCCTCGGAATGATCCTCTCCTCTTTCCCTTTGCAGGACTTCATAGATATGGACGAGGTTCGCCTTCGTCCGGCAGATGCAGAAAACGTCCTGCGACGCCTGGATGATCTGCCCGCCGAGCTCGAACGCCCGGCTGACGCTCTCGTCGCTGTCGTCCGTGTTGTAGGCGTACAGCTCGCACAGCTCCGTTTTGAGCAGAACGGATGCGGGATAGTTTTTCAGCCCGTCCAGAAGGATCTTCTCCGATTTTTCAAAGTCATCGAAATACTTGTTTGCCTCCAGGCGGATCGCCTCGATCTCCTCCTCGACGTTTTTCAGCTCGAAATCGAACAGCTCGTCGAGCGTCACCCGGAAAAGCGACGCGAGCGCGGGGATCATCGTCATGTCCGGATACGACGCACCGATCTCCCACTTGGAGACCGCCTGCGCCGAGATGTTCAGCGAAGCGGCCAGCTGTTCCTGCGTGAGGCCGTTTTTCTTGCGCAGTTCGCGGATCCTTGAGCCGAGATTCATGATTGTGTTCTCCTTTGATTTTTATTCGGAGGCGCCTTCCGTGAGTATAGTATATCATGACCGTAAGACAAAATCAAACAGCGCGTTCTTGAGTTTTTTCAACCGATGGTTGGAAGGCGCGTATCGACGCGGCGGCAGCAGAAAAACGGCGCGGCATCGCAGGATGCCGCGCCGTTTTCCGTTATGATTCCCTTTTCACCAATTCCGCGCCTCGTCCGGCAGCTCCGCCGTCAGCGCCAGATACCGCTCCGCCGCCTGGATGAAGAAGATCGTCGCGATGTCGCGCAGATTGTACGGCGACCGGTCGCTCCCGTTCGGCGTACTCGTGCTCTCGAGCACCGCGCCCTCCAGGTTCGGGTCCGACGCGTCCCGGAACTGGACGGAGAGATTGAACTCCAGCGCGCGCTCGACGGCGCGCATCCAGCGCGCGTCGTGATCGATCGAATACAGCCGCATCCAGAGCAGCGACGCGCAGGAGATCCCGCTCGTGCAGACGCCGAAGCACTGCGTATTGAAGCGCAGGTCCGTGCGGCGGAACATGCCGCCGTCCAGCCTCTGCGCGTGCAGATACCACTCGCCGCAGCGGCGCAGCGAGTCGAGATATTCCTCGTTCCCCGTCTCCCGGTAGGCGTCGTACATCGGCATGCCCCACCAGAAGGACTGCCGCGGATGCGAGTCGCCCTTCTTGCCCTTGGAGGGCAGATAGTTGTTCCACGTCCCCGCGGGCACCTCGTGCGTGCGCAGCCAGTCCGTCAGCTCGAAGAATACCGTTCGGAAGGACTCCTCCCCCGTCAGGTGATACATTTTGAGGAAGATCGAATCGTCCGCCAGCGGGCGGCCGTGCATCTTCTCAAAGCCGTCCGGCGGTACGAAATTGCGCGTCCAGTCCGGCTCCTTGAAGCATTTCTCCGGGATCGAATAGCAGTCGAGGAAATGCGCGCCGCCCAGATAGGCGTGATCGCGCACCCAGCGGGCGGCGAGAATCGCCCCGTCGCGCCAGCGGGGATCCCCCGTCGTCTCGGAGAGCACGAGCAGCCCGTCGAGCGCTTCGAGGATCGCGGAGGTGTTGACGCAGTCCGCGTAGTCCTCGACCGCCCAGATCAGCCCGTATTCGTCGGAGGACGGATCGGTGATCTGCTGCGCGAGGATGAAATCGCCCGCCATCCTCGCGGACGCGAGCCACTTCTCCTCCCCCGTGCGCCGGTACGCGAAGCACAGCGCCTTGATCGCCTGCCCGCTGTGCCAGACCGGGCAGAACACGTCCCAGTTTTTATATCCGGCGGAGTACTCGCCGCGCATCGCGCCCTTCCAGCTCTTCTGCATCATCTGCGGCGCGTTGGGGCATTCCGTCGGCACCCGCTCCTCTTTGATCTGCGCGACGTCCGTGAGCCACGTGCACCCGCGCCGGATCGCATCCTCCAGTACTTCTCTTTCGATCATAGCTTTTTCTCCTTTTTTTATCGGAAAAGCCCTGCCGGGCTTTTTTCTCATTCCCATTCCGGATGCAGATCCGGGCCGACGGTGACCGTGCGGCTCGCGTATCCGCCGGGCGCGAGCCGGATCGGACCGACGCCGACGATCTGCCGCACACCGCACGCGTACGCCGCGCGCCCGCCGACCGTCCCGCGCCAGCCGTGATACCGCATCCCGCGTAAGAGGCAGTCCTTCGGACTGCGCAGCCGCCACGACGTCTCCCCCGTTCCGGGATCCGTCAGCTCCTCGAGGATGACCTCGCGCCCCGGCTCCGCGTCGCCGCACGAAAGAGAATCCCCGCCGTCCTCCATGAGAAAAGTGACCGTATCCGTCATCGGCGGCGCCTCCCTTCCCCCGTAACGTTCCCCATGCCGTCCTGTCCGCGCAAGGCTGTGTACATTATGCCGCGCCGAGGGCGCCGTGTCAAGAGGGAACGCGCATTTTCTCCGTTTTTTTCTTCGGCGGAGGGCGGCGGCTTGCATTCCCGAACGATCCGTGTTATAATGTGATAAATATCAGGACACACGGATGCGGCGGATGCGACCCGCGTGGGATGAGGAGAAGCGGCCATGCTGATATACGTCGTGCGGCACGGGGAAACGGATGCGAACGCCGCGGGGATCCTTCAGGGATGGCTCGACGTCCCGCTGAACGAAACCGGGATCGCGCTGGCGCGTTCGACCGGCGCGGGACTGAAGGGCGTCCGCTTCGACGGATGCTTCTCGAGCCCGCTCGTGCGGGCGCTGCGGACGGCGGAGGAGATCCTTTCAGCGTCGGGGAACGACTGCCCCGTACAGACGGATCCCCGTTTGCGCGAGATCCGCCTCGGAGCCTGGGAGGGTCGGAAATACCGCGGGGAGGAATGCGAGATCGACCGTGCGGAAATGGAACGGTTCTTCTCCGATCCCCTCCGGTGTGCCGCCCCTCCGGGCGGCGAGACGGCGCGGGACGTCTGCCGCCGGACGCAGGAGTTTTTATCGGAGCTGACCGCGCGGGACGACGGAGGGACGTACCTGGTGACGACGCACGGGGCGGCGCTCCGGGCGATGCTGAACGGTCTGTATGCGGATCCCTCGGACTTCTGGCACGGGCATGCCCCCGCCAACTGCGCGGTGAGCATCGTTGAAGCCGCGGGCGGCGCCGTGCGCCTGATCGCCGACGACATGATCGTCCGCGCCCCGGAAAACGGCCCGATCCGCCCGTTATGACGCGCCGCTTTCCGTTTTTTTCTCGTTTCCCGTTGAATTTTTCCGGAATATACTGTATAATAAGTAAAAGTCCCCCGATCCATCGAAAGGAGGCGGCCGCATGTCCCGTCCCCCCCTGCGCCGCAGGCTCGCCGCGCTGTTTTCCGCGAGCGTGATCTTCGGCGCGCTCGACCGCATCGCGGAATTTCTGTATTCCCGGCTGAAAGGCGGCATATTCGCCGCTCTCTTTACCGCCTATCCGGCGCACCGCCCCGCGGGCGGCCGCAGTGCCGGGCGGCTCGTCCGTCTCGGCATCTCCGTGCGCCGCACGATCGCGCGCCTGCTCGAGGAGTGCGCCGCCGCGGAGCTTGTCCGCCGCCTGATCCTCTTTCTTCTTCGCTGTCGGCTGCGCGTGTACGGCACGTTCTTCCTCTCCTTCGGCGCCTACGCCGGAGCGGCGTATCTGATGGACGTGCTCGGCGCGTCCACGGCGCGGGAGCTGGACGCCGTCCCGCTCTCCGGGCTGCTCGCCGCCGTGATCCTGATCGGCGTTTCCCTGCCGCTGCTTCCCTCCGACCGCACGCTCTCAGACGCGCTGCTCTCCTCCGCGCTCGCCGCGCCGCTCCTCTCCGTCCTCGGCATCCGGGGCGAGTCGCTGCGCGCGGAAGGCACGGCGGGGCGCTCCAATCTCGCCTTCGTCTGCGGGAGCCTCGTCGGCGTGCTCACCTTCTTCTTCCCCGCCGTCTATATCGTCCTCGCGCTGCTCGGCGTCTTTATCGCGTACCGGATCTTCGCGGCGCCGGAGGTCGGCGTACTGCTCCTCTTCGCGGGGATGCCGTTTCTGCCTACGATGGCGCTCGTCGCTCTGACGTGCGTCACCGCCGTCTGCTACGCGGTCAAGCTCCTGCTCGGCAAACGGAAATTCCACCTCGACATCCTCGACGGCGCGGTCCTCGCGTTCGGCGCGGCGCTCGCCTGCGGAGGCATCTTCTCCTTCTCCGCCGGATCCCGCAAGCCGATGCTCGTCTTCGTCTGCTTCCTCGGCGGATATTTCCTGACCGTTTTCACGATGCGCACGCGCGAATGGCTGACCCGCTGCACTTGGGCGGCGATCCTCTCCGCCTCCGCCGTGTCGGTCATCGGGATCCTCCAGTATTTCACCGATTCGCTGATCGGCGCGGACGCGTGGATCGACGCGGAAATGTTCGAGGACATTTCTGGCCGCGTCGTCTCCACGCTGGAAAACCCGAACATGCTGGCGGAGTACCTGATCCTGCTCCTGCCGCTGGCGGCCGCGCAGCTTCTGACTTGCCGGCAGAGGCAGTACCGCACGGCGGCGTTCTTTGCCTCATGTCTCGTTCTCGGCTGCATCGTCCTCACCTGGAGCCGCGGCGCGTGGCTCGGACTGCTCGCCGGACTGCTCCTCTTCCTTCTCATCTGGAACCGCCGCACGATCTATCTGATCCTCGCCGGCGCTGCCGCCGTTCCCTTCCTTCCGGCGGTGCTCCCCGCCTCCATCGTTTCCCGCTTCTCCAGCATCGGGAACATCGCCGACACCTCGACCTCCTACCGCGTCAATATCTGGCGCGGCACGCTCAGGATGCTCCGGGATTACTGGGTCAGCGGCATCGGCATCGGCGAGGCGCCGTGGTATCTCGTCTATCCGCGCTACTCGCTCGCCGCCATCGAGACCGCTCCGCACGCGCACAATCTGTACCTGCAGATCCTGACGGAGCTCGGCGTCGTCGGGCTCGCGCTGCTGCTCATCCTTCTGTTCCTGTATTTCCAGAACACCTTCACCTACTGCCGGGAACTCAGCCTGGCGCGCCCGGAATTCCCCGGCCCGGACGCGGGGCGGGAAACGACGGCGCTCCGTCTCGAAGCGGCGGCGCCCATGTGCGGGATCTTCGCCGTCCTGATCCAGGGACTGACCGATTACTCCTGGTATAACTACCGTGTGTATCTGATGTTCTGGCTCGCCGCCGGGCTCGGCGTCGCCTGCATCCGCTCCGGCCGCGCGGAACTGTCCCGCATGGTCGGCCGCGCCGCGGCGGCGGAGGACGTCCCGACCTCGGCCGCGGCGGATATCCCCCTGAAGCCCCGCGCCGCCTCCTCCCGGTAACGAAGCACCGTATCCGGCGTCCGTCCGCCGCCCGCGGACCGCGGATGCCGCAAACGCAAAGAAAGGCATGGCCAATCGTATGCAAAAACGTTCGTTCCGCTTCAACATCATGGACGCGCTGCTGCTTCTTCTTCTGCTCGCGGCGGCCGCCGTACTTCTGTACGTCTTCGTGCTCGGCGACCGGCCCGGTCTCGCCTCGTCGGACACGCACCGGATCACCTACGTCATCGAGATCGCCGGACTGAACGAGGAGTACAAGGACCAGCTCTCCGTGGGCGACACCGTAACGGACAGTGCGAAAAAGCTGAACATCGGCACGATCGCCGCCATCGAAACGCAGGATTATCTGTACATGGGCGAGAATTCCCGCGAGGGGACGCTCGTGCTCAACGCCGTGGACGGCTTCGTGACGCAGTATATTACCGTGGAAGCGGAAGCCGAGCTGAAAAACGACGGCTATCCGCAGTACAGCATCGGCGGTTACGAGATCTACGTCGGAGAAATGATCTATCTTTCCTTCCCGGATCTGATCTGCTCCGGATACTGCATTTCTCTCGACGTCCAGTAACTGCCGAAAGGATCGACAATCTCATGAACAACGATTCTCTCTTATTCGGGCTCATCTCCGTGGTCTGCTCCGCGCTCCTCGCGTATTCGCTGACGCCCGTCGTCCGGGTGCTGGCGTATCGGATCGGCGCCATCGACGTGCCCGCGGACGCGCGCCGGATGCACAAGGTCCCCATCCCCCGCCTCGGCGGGCTGGCGATCTACGCGGCGTTCTGCGTGACGACGCTCCTCTTCTGCACGCCCTCCCCCATTCTCTATACGGTATGGATCGGCGGTCTGATCCTCTGCGTGCTCGGCACGCTGGACGACGTCTTCCGCCTGCACTGGGCGCTCAAGCTCGTCGTACAGTTCCTCGCCGCCGGCTTCGCCGTCGCCATGGGCGTCGTGATCGATCAGATCAACGTCGGCGGTCAGTACGTCTCCCTCGGGATGTGGAGCATCCCGCTGACGATCCTGTGGATCGTCGGACTCACGAACGCGATCAACTTTCTCGACGGGCTGGACGGGCTCGCCTGCGGGATCTCGACGATCTCCTGCTGCTCGCTCGTCGGCGTCATGCTCGTGATGGGGGACGTCGTCTCCGCGATCATCACGGCGATCCTCATCGGCGCCTGCATCGGCTTTCTCCCCTTCAACCGCCACCCCGCCCGGATCTTCATGGGCGACACCGGTGCGCTCTTCCTCGGCTTCACGCTGTCCGTCATCTCCGTGGAGGGCGTGTTCAAGCTGCACATGCTTCTCTCCTTCGCCATCCCGCTCATCATCTTCGCGCTGCCGGTCTTCGACACCACCTTTGCGATCGCCCGGCGCCTGCTCCACAAAAAGAGCCCGTTCACGCCGGACCGCGGGCATCTGCACCATCGGCTGATCGACCTCGGCTTCACGCAGAAGGAGGCCGTCGGCATCTTGTACGCCATCTGCGGCATCGTCGGGCTCGTGGCGGTCACGCTCACCGATCCGTTCTTCAAGAGCGATCTCATCCGCTCGCTCGCGCTCGCCGCCGTGGCGATCGCCGTGTTCGTGCTCAATTTCCTGATCATGAAGAATCCCGCGGCACGCGCGCAGTCCGGTCTTTTCCGCCCGGAGTCGCACGAGGACGTCGCCCCGCCGGTCTCAGCGCCCGATGATGCCAAAGCGGCAGAAAAGTACGGGTCCGCCGCGGCTCCGGACGGCGCCGATCCGAAGGAGCCGGACGACGCCGGGCACAGCGATCCATGAAAAATGAAAACCGCGCCAAAATCACGACGCTCCCGCTTTTGCCGGGGACCGTCGTGCTCGCCGCCGGCATGCTCGCGCTCTTTCTGATCGTGCTCCTCATCGCCTACGGGACCGGCATCCTGCCCGTGCCCACCTTCCTTTCGGGTCTCTTCCGCAGCGAGGAGACCGCCGAGGAGCCAAATCGGTTCTCGGAATCGTTCCTCGCCTCGCTCGAGGGCGTCACGATCGATCTGGACGCCGCCGACGGACGGCTGCTCTCCGCGTCCGACGATACGCTGCTCGAACTGCTCGCCGCCACGGAGAGACCGCAGTCCCTGTACCAGATCTTCACCGTCACGTGGATCGACGGCAGCGTCTACCGCACCCGTCAGATCTATCTTCTGTGCGCCGGAGAAAAGCTCCGCGCCGAGATCTTCGCCTCCGGAAAGATGGAGAAGTACATCGTCTGCGACGGGCGCACGATGTACGTCTGGGAGAACGGCGACGCCCGCCGCTTCGCCTATCGGGAAGACGATCGATTCTTTGCGGAAAGCGAGCTCGGTCTTCCCTCTCTCGTCCAGATCCGGAAGAAGCTGGCGGCCGCCGGGGAGGGCGCGTCCGCGCTCTCGCTCCAGACCGTTTTGAACGCGCCGGGGATCAGCGCCGTCTTTACGGATCCGCTCACCGGCGCCGAGGAAGCGTATGAACTCCTGCCGGACTGCGGCGCGGTCACCTCCGCCTACTGCCGTCTGCCCGGCGCGTCGTCGCCCTATTATCTTCTGACCACCAACAGCCTCATGATCGACGTCAGCGGCTTTCATGAGTCCGTATTCGATATCCCGAACCCGTAACGGTAGAAAGGAATCCGATATGCCTGCAAGCGAGACCGTCCGTGAAAAAAGGAAACTGAACGCCGTCGACTGGTTTCTTATCGTCGCCGTGATCCTCTGCCTCGCCGCCGCCGCCGTGCGGCTGTGGCTCGGTCCGACGAGCGGCGCGCTGACGAAATCCGCCGAGATCGCGGACTACGTCGTTTCCTTCCGGATCAGCAATATCCGCAACTCCTCCACGCGCTATCTCGTGGAGGGAGAAGAATTCTATATCCCCGCTCCCGCGCAGTATTTCGGCTCCGTGCTCGGGAACATTTCCGTCACGCCCGCCCTCTTTCACATGCAGGACGCGGAGGGACGCTATCTCTCCGTGTACGCTCCGGAAAACGGCGACGCGACGCGCATCGACGTGACCGGCGCGATGCTCGTCTCCGGGTGCATGAGTGAGAACGGTTTCCTGCTCGGCGGGACGACGCCGCTCGCCGTCAATAAGACGATCGTACTGCGCAGCGCGTACCTGTACGTGACGATCACCGTCACCGACATCAGCCGCGCCGCCTGAACGCTTCTCCCGGTCCTCCAAATTTATTTAGTCATATACGGAAAGAAGGTATCTTACCATGTTTGAGAACATCGGCAAAAAACTGATGGGGCTCGCCAAATTCATCTGCTGGCTCGGGATCATCGCCAGCGTCGGCTTCGCGCTCGTTTATACCGTCATCTCGATCGTCAGCCTCGTCAAATACGACGGCGGCGTCGGCAGGATCCTGCTCCAGATACTCCTCATGATCCTCGAGATGGCCGCGGGCGTACTCGCGTCGTGGCTCACCTCTCTCGGTCTGTACGCCTTCGGGCAGCTCGTCGACGACACCAGCCGGGCGCGCGCCGTGCTCGAGCGCACCGCCGCGCCGGGCTATACGATGCAGCAGCCCACCTATCAGAGCCAGCCGAACTACAACGCGCCGCGGTACTGATCCGAAAAGCAAGCAAAAGCCGCCGGGCTTCCCTGAGAAGCCCGGCGGCTTGCTTTGTATTCTTACATTGCGGCGGCGCTCACAGCGCCTCGAGGAGCAGCTCCGCCTCCGCGTTCACGGCGCCGGACGGTCGGACGGAACGGACGTAATACGTCCCGTCGTCCTCGCCGCAGTAGATCTTCTCCGTCTCGCCGAGCGGCGCCTCCGACTGGAAGCTGAAGATCGCGGAGATCACGCGGCGGCGGCGCATATCCGGCAGATAGGAGCAGAAGACGTCCGGATAGCGTGTGTTGTTCATGTGACCGTTGCGGTCGACGTCCGCATACAGTACCGTCCGCTCGCCGACGAGCGCCATCGGCGTCTCGGCGGGAATGCGGAACCGCGCCGGCAGGTCGAGCTCGAGCGGCTCGTCCTCGCTGTAGCGCATCGGCACCTCTCCGACGCGGCGGAGTTTTTTGTCCTCCACGCCGACGAGCGCCCAGGCGGAGGTGGCCTCCGCGACGATATCGTCCCCGCGCAGAAGCCGATAGCAGCGGTTGAAGGTGACGCCGCGTCCGGCGACGCTCCAGGTCTGGCTGCGGATCTCCTCGTGCGCGGTCAGCGGCGCGTAGACGCTGACGCCGATGCGGCTGAGAACAAACGAATGCCCCGCCGCAAGCAGCTCGTCATAGGAAGGCCGCTCGCCCGCCATCTGGAGATCCGCCGTGTCCTGCATGATGCGGAAGATCCCGCCGAGGCTCACGATGCCGCTCCAGTCCGTATCGTTCACATTGATCCTGTACCGTTCTTCCCACTTCATGCCGATCCGTCCTCTCCCGCGCTCCGCGGCGCGCGCCCGTTTGCCGTATTATTGTAGCATGCCCGCTTGTGCCGTTTATCACGGCGATTCAAACAATTTGTAAATATTTGTCGCGCCGCCCCGCCGCGGCGCGCCGATTTTCCGAGATTTTCAAAAAGTCCTTGTTTTTTGCGATCCTTCATGTTATAATGGATACGGTCGGACAGGCATCCCCTGTCACTTGTCATGCCAATCTAAAAATCATTTTTCGGAGGTAGTTCCATGGCACAAAACAGATTCATCGGCGCGTATCCCGCGATCGGCATCCGTCCCACCATCGACGGTCGCCGCGGCGCATTGAAGGTACGCGAATCCCTGGAGGATCAGACCATGAATATGGCCCGTTCCGCCGCCAGATTGTTCAGCGAAAATCTCCGGTACTCCAACGGCGAACCGGTCCGCGTCGTCATCGCCGACACGACGATCGGCCGCGTCGCGGAGGCCGCCGCCTGCGAAGAGAAGTTCCGCCGCGAGGGCGTCGCCATCACGCTGACCGTCACGCCGTGCTGGTGCTACGGTTCCGAGACGATGGATATGGACCCGCTCACGCAGAAGGCTGTGTGGGGATTCAACGGCACGGAGCGCCCCGGTGCGGTCTATCTGGCGGCAGTCCTGGCGGCCTATGCCCAAAAAGGTCTTCCGGCGTTCGGCATCTATGGGCGCGAGGTGAAGGACGCCGCCGATACGGAGATCCCGGACGACGTGCGCGAAAAGATCCTGGCGTTTGCGCGTTCGGCCGTAGCGGTCGGGCTCATGCGCGGCAAGTCCTACCTCTCCATCGGCGGGATGGCTATGGGCATCGCCGGATCCATCGTGAACCAGGATTTCTTCGAAAGCTACCTCGGCATGCGTTGCGAATCGGTCGATATGAGCGAGATCATCCGCCGCGTGGACGAGGGCATTTACGACCCGGTCGAGTTCGAAAAGGCGTATGCCTGGGTGCGTGCGAACTGCATTGAGGGGCAGGACAACAACCCCGCCGAAGTCCAGCGCACGAAGGAGCAGAAGGACCAGATCTGGGCGTACGTCGTGAAAATGGCGATGATCGCGCGTGACCTGATGATCGGCAATCCGCGCCTCGCCGAACTCGGGTTCCGCGAGGAGGCCGAGGGCCACAACGCCATCGCCGCCGGATTCCAGGGGCAGCGCCAGTGGACCGACCACATGCCGAACGGCGATTTCATGGAGGCCATGCTCTGCTCGTCGTTCGACTGGAACGGCCTTCG
>JAEEGL010883483.1_pt1 | contig 19784 bp, 13 predicted proteins | sample 9134231 | NCBI WGS metagenome assembly JAEEGL01 (sample SAMN16246548, study PRJNA631951) | gut metagenome | biome: gut microbiome; feature: rumen; material: fiber-attached | host: Bos | place: Iran: Karaj | collected 2018-10 | reverse complement strand
GCGCCGCGAAGGCCGCCGGGAAGGCGACCGCGGTCCGCGCCGCGACGATGACCGCCGCTCCGACCGCGGCGAGCGCCGCCGCGAGGAGCGTCCCCGCTTCAACGACGACGCCCCGAAGACCTCCGAGCCGGACGTCTTCTAGCAACATGCATTTCGGAAACGACTGAAGCATAGCGCTTTACGAGAAATCGCTCCCCCGGAGAAGGGGGAGCGATTTTGCGTAAATGGATGACCGTCAGCACTTTGTGATTTGAATGTGGCGGAAAGGGCAGAGTGGAACGTGGCGGAAAGGGACGGAAAAAGGTATTGGGGATTTCGGAAAAACGCGTATCTTTGTGTTCCGTAACACGCAATTCCCTAGCCCTATGCTGCAAGTCTTTTGCAAGAACACCCAGACGAGCCGGAAATTTCCGGAGGGGACCAGCCTGCTCACGATGCTGAACGATTTCGAGTTCGACCGGCCGTATCCGATCGTATCGGCCAAGGTCAACAACGTTTCGCAGGGCCTGAAGTTCCGGGTTTACCAGAACAAGGACATCGAGTTCATCGACATGGCCCATCCCAGCGGCCGGCGTGTCTATTGCCGGTCGCTCTGCTTCCTGCTCTGCGCGGCGGCGGAGGATGTGTTCCCGGGCAGCAAGGTCTATATGGAGCATCCCATCTCCAACGGTTTCTTCTGCCATCTCCGCAAGGAGGACGGCAGTGCGGTGACGCCTGCGGACGTGGATGCGCTGGAACGCCGGATGAAGGAGATCGTGGAGAAGAACATCCCCTTCCACCGCTACGACGTGCCGATGGACCGGGCGGTCAAGGCCTTCAGCAAGGGCGGTTACGACGACAAGGTGAAGCTCCTGGAGACGAGCGGGGAACTCTATGCCGATTATTACACCCTCGGCGACACGGCGGATTATTATTATGGAAAGCTCGTCCCGTCAGCTGGTTACCTGACTGTCTGGGGGCTCTGCCTGTACCATGACGGCATGCTCCTCCGCGTCCCGGACCGGCATGACCCCAGCCGGCTGGCGCCCTTCTATGACCAGCCGAAGACCTATGGCATGTTCGCGGAAGCGCTGCGCTGGAACATCATCATGCGCCTGTCCACGGTCGGCGATGTCAACCATGCCTGCTCCGAGGGCCATGCCAACGAACTCATCCGCGTCGCGGAGGCCCTGCAGGAAAAGAAGATCGTCCAGATCGCCGAGGAGATCGACCGCCGGTACCATCTGGAGACCCCGGTGAAGGTCGTGCTGATCACCGGCCCGTCCTCCTCCGGCAAGACGACCTTCTGCAAGCGGCTCAGCATCCAGCTCAAGGCCTGCGGGCTCCAGCCGCTGTCCGTCTCCACCGACGATTATTTCGTCAACCGGGAGGACACGCCGAAGTTCCCCGACGGCAGCTACGACTTCGACAACTTCGATACCGTGGACCATGCGCTCATGGAGTCGGATATCATGAAAATGCTTGACGGTGAGGAGGTTTCCGTGCCGGAATACAACTTCGTCACCGGCAGGCGGGAGTACAACGGCAAGAAGATCCGCCTGGTTCCGGGCACCATCCTCCTGATCGAGGGCATCCATGCCCTGAATCCCGGCCTGACCTCCCGGATCCCTGCCGAGTGCAAGTTCAAGATCTTCATCAACACGCTGACCAGCACCCACCTGGACAACCACAACTGGATTCCGACGAGCGACAACCGCCTACTCCGCCGCATCGTCCGCGACTACAACAAGGGCGCTTTCACGGCCCGGGAGACCATTGCCCAGTGGCCGAACGTCTGCCGCAGCGAGGAAGAGTGGATCTACCCCTTCCAGGAGACCGCGGACGTCATGTTCAACTCCGCCTACCTGATCGAGTTCGCCGTCCTCCGCAACCACGCGGAGCCGATCCTGCGCAGCGTTCCGAAAAGCTGTGTGGAGTACTCGGAGGCCCACCGCCTCCTCCGTTTCCTGAGTTATTTCACCCCGGTTTCCGACCGCGAAATCCCGCCTACCTCGCTCCTGCGCGAGTTCCTCGGCGGTTCGTCGTTCAAGTATTAGCCGGAGAGCTCCGGCGGAAAGCCGTTACCGGGCAATGAGGATATTGGGAACGCGCCGCTCGCCGGCGTGGTCCCATTTCTTGTTGTCGTAGGGGTGGTTGATGACGCCGGTCTCGTCCGTCCAGAGGGTGGAGGAGCCGCCGCCGTCGAGGTTGATGGCGTCGGTCATCCCGAGGAGGTGGCAGATGCAGGCGCATTCGGCGATGCTCGCGCCTTCGCCCTGGCCGGGGAAGCGGCCGTCGATGACGATCATATAGACCCGGTCGGGCCGGCCTTTCGCATCGGTCGTGTAGCCGATGAGCGAGCGCGGATGGCGCCAGTTGTAGAAGGATTCGGTCGTGCGGATCTGCTCGGGGCTGTAGGTGATGACCTTCCCGTCTTCCATGAGCATCGGGCCCGCGGCGATGGCGGTGTGCCATTTGCTGGTCGTGGCGTCATAGGAAAGGGTGTCGCAGGTATAGATGTCCATCTTGTGGCCGCGGCGGCCGATGACCATGATGCCGTTGGTGCGGAAGACCTCCTTCGCCGTCGTGCGGCCGAAGACGCGGCGGCCGATGCGCGTGTAGCAGGTCGGGGTGAACAGTTTGGTATTGAAATAGTTCCCATTGACGGCGAAACGGGCGCCGCCCGCCTTGGCCAGCACGCTCGTATGCATCGCGTGGTTGGCGTGGCCCCGCTTGACAACCGTTTCGCCCATGGTCATTCCCTCGCCCTCGACGATGCCCGTACGGAAATTCCGGGCGGGGTAGCTCACGATGCTGATGGACTGGACGCTGTCGAACATCCGGACCTGGGCGTAGCGCGCTTCGGCGCCTTTTCCGAGGTCCGTGACCTCCCATGCCGCGTTGGCGAAGGCGACGGAGTCGGCGGGCGTGCCGGCGACCACGTGGGACGGTGCCGGCTTGGGCGCGTCCTGTGCCCGGACGGACGGGGATACGCTGACAGACAGGGTGATAGCCGCGAAAAGGGCGGAAAGGGCGGCGAGGGGCCGCAGGGAACGGAGGGTTTTCATAAACATTTTTTCTGCTGAACAAAGATAAAGAATAATTGTTTTTTCTGCAAAAACAGCGTCGGAACGCGCTTGTCCTTGTCCCGGAAAATCGCCATCTTTGTAGTATGGGACGTATCCGGGGATATTCCAATCCGTTTGGGAAGGTGCTTTTGGCGGTACTGCTGCTGCTTCCCTTGGCACCGCTTTCGGCGCAGGACCGGCCGCCGCAGACGCCCCCGGCGCAGCAGAGCCAGACGCCCCCGGCTCAGCAGACCCCTCCGGCGCAGCAGGCCCCTCCGGCCGCCCAGCAACCCCCGGAGAGCATTTTCAAGGAGCCGCTGAAGCTCGAGGCCTCCACGGTCGTCGCCTCCGTGCCGCCGGTGAAGGTGCTGGAGGATACGGTCGTGTACAACGCCGCCGCGTACCAGGTGGCGGAGGACGCCGCGCTGGAGGACCTGCTCCGGAAGATTCCGGGACTGGAGGTGGACGGGAACCGGGTTACCCTGAACGGCCGGGCGGTGGAAAAGATCCTGGTCAACGGAAAGCTGTATTTCGGCGGGGATGTGGCCGCCGGGCTGAAGAACATCCAGGCCGACATGGTGGACCAGCTCCGCGCCTATGAGATGCCGTCGGACTTCGCCCGCATCAGCGGCATCGACGACGGCGAGGAGGTGCCCGTGCTGGACATCAAGGTCAAGAAACGGATGATGGACGGGTGGCAGGGTTCGCTCACGGGCGCCGGCGGCACGTCCGCCCGTTATCGCGGCCGGCTCAATGCCGGCAAGATCACGGAGCGGGACCAGACCTCGCTGATCGGGAACATCCACAACATGCCACCCGGCCTTTCCCTCTCCAACGCCACGATGAGCCAGCTCGGGACCGGCGGAAGCGGCGATCCGGTCTTCCACAGTGCCGGCGCCTCCTATGACAGCAAGCGGAAGGACCTGGAGATCAATTCGAACATCCATTATTCCGGGAATGACCGGCGCGTCGAACGCAACACCCGCAGCCAGAGTCTCCAGTCCTCCGGGACGAGTTTTTATGAGGCCGAGGCCCTGACCCTGAGCGACAGCCGCAAGGTCAATGCGGAGCTGACGCTCGAATGGCGCCCGCGCCCGGAAATCACCCTCTACATGAAGCCCCTGTTCACCTGGACCCGCACGGATTCCTGGTCCAATCCCTGCACGCTGACCTTCGACGCCGACCCGGACCTGGCGGAGGACCGCGACGCGGCGCGGGTGAACGCCAGCCGCCAGTCCACGGCCTCCTACAGCGGCCGGACCGATGCCAACATCCTCCTTCAGGCGACCCGCCGTGCCGCGAAGCGCGGGCGCTCCTTCACCCTCCGGACGCAAGCTATCTATACCGCCGTCCACTCGGCGCAGTTCAATGACTACCGGGTGGACTATTTCCGCAAGGAACGGGCCCCTTCCATCCGGAAACAGTTCCTGGAGACACCCTGGGACCGTTTCGAGGGCGTCGTCCAGCTTTCTGCGAACGAGCCTGTCGGCAAGCGGATCCATCTGCAGGCCTTCCTGAACGGACGTCTCATCCGGAACTGGAGCGACCGCCTGCTCTACTCGTTCAAGGGCATGGACTGGACCGTCCCGGAAACCCTCTCCGAGCGGGATGCACGGGCGGCGCTCCCTGCCGGCTATGCCGATGCGCTCGACCCGGAGCTGACCTCCTATGGCATCTATACCGGCTATGTCCTGACCGGCACGGTCAACCTCCGCATCTACCGTAAGAAGTGGAATGCCACCCTTGGCGTCGCCGTCAAGCCGCAGTGGAGCGTGATCGACTACCATACGGCGGAGCTGGATGCCGGCCATGAAAGCGGCTTCGTGTGCTACGCCGCTCCGAACCTGTCTTTCCGCTACAACCGCTCCAAGACCGACCACCTGTCCTTCTCCTACCGGAGCTGGTCTTCCTCTCCTTCCCCTTATAATATGATCCCGGTCCGGAGCGGCACCAACCCCCTCTATGTCCACATCGGCAACCCGTCGCTCAAGCCTTCCTTCACCCACCGGATGAACCTCTCCTGGCGCAGTTCCGACCTCAAGGCCCAGCGCGGCCTCGTCCTCGACATGACCGGGAACATCATCCAGAACAGCTTCAGCACCTCGACCGAATACGATCCCGACACCGGCGGCCGGACGGTCCTGTCGAAAAACATCGACGGCGACTGGAACGTCGGCGGCAGTGCGGTCTGGAACAAGACGATCGGCAGCAGCCCCTTCTCTTTCGTCAACTATGCCTCTTTCCACTACGACAACGACGCCTCCTACCTGTACAATTCCAAACGGAAGGAAGATGAGGTCAATACGATGAAGCGGCTGATGCTCAAGGAGCGCTTCGACCTGACCTTCCGGAACGGTCCCGTCGAGGTCGTCGCCCGCGTCGGCGGGGAGTTCACCGATGAGCGGAGCGTGCTCCGCCCGGACCTCAACCAGCATCCCGTGACGCTGATTGCCGGGGCGGAAACCACGCTCAGACTGCCCTGGAAGCTGCGTTTCGGCACGGATGCCACCCTGTTCGTCCAGCGGGGGTATGCCTATGAGGAGCTCAACCGGAGCCTTTGCATCTGGAACGCCTTCCTGTCGCGCAGTGTCCTGCACGGCAAGGGGACCATCCGCCTTGCGGGCTATGACATGCTCGGGCAGCAGTTCAACATGACACGCCGTTTTAGCGCCAGCAGCCGTGCTGTCAGCACTTTCAACGGCGTCAACCGCTATTTCCTGCTACAGTTTTTCTACCGTTTTCACCGGTAGTCGATGTCCATGCGGTAGTCCCACTGGTCGAAATAGAGATTGCCTCCCTTCCATTCGACTTCGCCCCGTTGGAAATCGACCGTCTCGCTGCGCGGATATCGCTTGCGCGGTTCGAGCAGGTCGCCGTAGTCGCTGTTGACGACCATCCGGTACGGGTCGATGCCGCCGAGGTAGAAGAATTCGCCCTCCGGGAGCGTCAGGAGGGGTTCGCCCTGCGGCGCCCGGTCGCCGAGCAGGGGCTCGGTCCGGACCGCATAGGGTGGAATGCCGAAGGACTGGTCCGCGGGCACCCAGCCGACACCCTCGAAGTACACCTCGCCCCAGTCATGGAGATTCCAGCCGGACGGGTGCATCATGAAACCGCTCTGCCAGCGGGCGGGGATGCCGGCGCAGCGGCACATCGTGATAAACAGCAGCGTCACCATGCCGCAGTCGCCATGTCCTTCCCGCAGCACGTAGGCGGGGATGTCCTCCAGCGTCGAATACTCGCGGGCGGAGGCCCAGGGGAAGTTGTCATTGACATAGGTAAAGAACTTGCGGGCAAGCAGATACGGGTTGGTCTCGTCCCCGGCGAGTGTCTGGACGAGGCTCCGGATCTCCGGGCTGAAGCGGATGTGGGGCGGCCTTTCCGCCGTGTATTCGAGATACATCCGCGTGTTGTTGACATACGGTTTCACCGCATCGGCCGAGAGAGGGTGCCATTCGCCGAAGGCCGTGTAACGGAACTCTTCCGAGAAGACGGTGGGCTCGCCGGCGACGGCCGTTTTTTCCAGATAGACGGTGCAGTGCCCGTTCTCCGGCCGGGAGAGGACGGGATCCGGCTCGCTCGTGGAGAGGAGCTGCACGTCGCGCTGGCGGGGAACGTCGCTGCGCGGGAATGGCAGCCAGCAGCGGACGGTCTCCCCGGCAGGGACGGCGTCCGGGTGGACGGTCAGCGTGTAGCGCACATGGAAGGTTTTCGGTGTCCCGAGGTAGGGGGAGGGGGGCGCAACAGCTGCCGTATCGACGATCCCGCCGCCTCCCGCCACGAGTTGGGAGCGTACCTGCTCCACGAGGACGGGGATGACGGCCGCATCGTCGGCGTTATGTCCGTCGATGCGGTTGCCGCTCAGGGTCTCCGCTTCCGCCTGGATGCTTTCGCAGGCCTTGTCGATGCGGAAGAGGTTCGGACCGGCCTTCCGGAAATAGCGGCGCTCGCCGCCGATCTCCAGATTCTCCAGCCGGTTGTCGGCGCTCCAGGCCTCCATCTGTTCGTCCGTCACGTCCGGAATGTACTGGGCCACAAAGGCTTTCACCTCGTCGTAGGACTTGTTGAAATCCTTGGCGATACGCTCCTGCCGCTCGGCCTCCCAGGCCTTCGCGGCGCGGCTCCGGGCGATGCGCTGCCCGGCGAACCAGACGACGACCACCAGGCAGAGCCCCCAGAACAGGTAGTCACTCTTTTTCATAGCAGTTCCACGCCGATGCCCGGGCGGTCGGGAAGGGTCAGTTTGCCGCCGACGACTTTCACCCCGTCGAAGCGGTCGTTGGCGATGAGCAGGTTGCCGTCCAGATCGGCGAAATCGACGGCGGGGGACAGCTGGGCGGCGGCGGATACGGCGCAGGAGGTCTCGGTCATGCAGCCGACCATGACCTTCATCCCGAGCCCGCGCGCGAACTCGAGCATCCTGTGCCCCTCCCGCATGCCCGTGCATTTCATCAGTTTGATGTTGATGCCGGAGAAGACGCCCTTGAGGGACTGGATGTCCCGGAGACGCTGGATGGATTCGTCGGCGAAGACGGGGAGCGGGCTGTGTTCGGTGACCCAGGCGAGGTCGTCGAGCCGCTCCTTCGGCATGGGCTGCTCGACCATCACGATGCCGTGCTCCTTCAGCCAGTGGATCATTTCGAGGGCCTGGTTGCGGTCTTTCCAGCCCTGGTTGGCATCGACGGCGATCGGGAGGTCCGTGATCTCGCGGATGGTCGTGATCATCTCCTTGTCGTTGTCGAGCCCGACCTTGACCTTGAGGATGTTGAACTGTCCGGCGCACTCGCGGGTCTTCTCCCGCACGACCTCGGGCGTGTCGATGCCGATGGTGAAGGTCGTGTCCGGCGCCTTGGCGGGGTCATAGCCCCAGATCCGGTACCATGGCGCGCCGAGCAGCTTGCCGACGAGGTCATGGAGGGCGATGTCCACGGCCGCCTTCGCCGCCGTGTCCCCTTCGGAGAGGCTGTCGACGTAGGCAAGGATGTCATCGAGGCAGAATGGGTCGCTGAACCGCTCCAGGTCCACCTTTTCGAGGAACTTCGTCACGCTCTCGACGCTCTGGCCGAGGTACGGGGGCATGGACGCCTCGCCATAGCCGGTGAAACCCTCGTAGTCGATTTTCACCTGCACGTCGGGCGTGGTGGTCCGGCTGTAGGAGGCTACCGTGAAGGTATGGCGGAGCTTGAGTTCGTAAGGGAACCAGCTCAGTTTCATCTTTCCGGTACCGAGCCTGTTGACGGAGAACCGTTCCGGCCCGGGGGAGAAGCGGCCGCAGCCGGCGAGCAGCCCTGCGCCGAGGGTCGCCGCACCGGCGGTCTTCAGGAAATCGCGTCGGGTCTTATTCATGGTAATAGGGATTGGTCGCGGTGGTGTTGAGGCCGTCCTGCCGGTCGATCCAGGGGAGGATGCGGCAGGCGAAGAGGAGGCGGCCGGTGTTGTAGGCGTCATAATCGGGGGCCTCCGGGTCCATGCTCGCGACCGTCACGAGACCGAGCGAGTGGATGAACCGCTTGTCCCCGAGGTAGAAGGCGACATGCGACACCCGGTCCTTCGCGCCGTTTTCGCCCCGGCGGCCGAAGAAGAGGAGGTCGCCCGGGAGGAGCGGAGAGAGGTCCGGGGCGGCGGCCCCGCCGGGGAACAGGTCGATGCGCTGCCCTTTCGGCGCCTGCTGCGAGGCATCGCGCGGAATGATGATGTCGTGGATGGCGAGCGTGGCGCGGACGAAGCCGCTGCAGTCCATCCCCTTCGGCGACATGCCGGCCCAAAGGTACGGGAAACCGGTCATGGAACGGGCCGTCTTCAGGATGGCTTCCGCGCTCTGGTCCAGGGACTTCCGCCAGACGGACTCCCGTTCGCCGGCCCGTTTGCGGAGGTACCCCTCCCGGCCGTCGGGGAAGCCGACCTTCCAATACCGTCCTGCGCTGCCGAGGCAGCGGAGCCGGTCGCCGGCGACGACGTCGGAGACGGTTCCGGCCGTCCGGGAGGGGGCGTCGAGGACCGTCCCGAAAAGGGCGGTGACAATCACTTTCTCGGCGGCGTTCCAGTCGGCGTATTCCGCCCGGGTCATCCGCTGGATCCCGGCCTTGTGGACCCAGCCGGTGTAGGTGTCCGGGCTCTGGATTTCGGGCCATCCGTTCCCTTCGTTGGTCCGGAGGATGTGGACGGGCGTGCCCAGAAGGGCCTGGGAGACCATTTCCGCATCGTAATCCGGGGTGCTGCGCATGTTGCAGACGGAGAGGCGGACGATGCCGTATTCCTGGGCAGGAACCGGCAGGGCGGCCCCCAGGACAAGGAGGAGGGTGAGCAGTCTTTTCATACATTCAAAGGTATGGATTTCCCTTCTTTCTTGCAAATAAAACCTGGTTGCGCTGCCTCCATTCCCGGCCGATCCTTTTGGAAAAGTGTCTAAAAAGCCGTACCTTGCCGGAAATACCGACGCTATGAGACGAACAGACATGACAGGGGCTGAAGCCGGCTATGCCGCCCCGACCGCCAGGTTCCGCGACCTGGCGCTCGAAGCCGGGCTCTGCAAGAGCGGGGAGAACGACCAGATGGAGCCGTTCGACATCACGGATGAAGATTTTTTCATGTAGGAGGAAGAGCCATGAAGAAACTGTACCTGACCGGATTCCTTGCCCTGGCCCTCGCCTGCAATGTCCTTGAACCCGAAACCGCCGTTCCCGCCGGCCGCGAAGGCGGGATGATCGAAGTGACCGCCGTGCTTGCCGATGCACCGGTCGATTCCCGTACCACCCTTGCGGGGGATGCCGTCCAGTTTGCCTGGAGCGCCGATGACGCCATCCTGGCCATCGACGGCGAAGGCGTGCAGACCGTCTGTCCGGTGACCTCCATCGATGCCGACGGCACCGCCCGTTTCTCCGTTCCTGCCGGCACCGCCTATGCCACCTACCCGGCCGAACCGGCCATCACCCTCTCGGACAACACGGCGACCCTCAAGTTCCCGACCGTCCAGACCCTGTCCGAGGCCGGCGGCGAGAAGGTCGGCAACGGAGCCAATCCGATGTTCGGCCGTCTCGAGGGCGACCGGCTGCGTTTCACCAACCTCGGCGGCATCCTGATGTTCCGGCTCCTGGGCACCAAGACGCTGACGGCCCTGACCTTCAAGTCCAACAATATGAAGACCCCGGCCCTTTCCGGCGCATCCACCTTCAGCGTGACGGCGGAAACGCCCCAGGCAGCGCTGGTCTCCGGCAACGGCAACGGCCATTACGGCTATGTCAAGGTGACCGGCCGGGAAATCCCGCTCAACACCGCCACGCCGGCCGAAATCTGCCTCGTCGTCCCTGCGGCGGCCTACGAGGAATCGATGGTCATCCTCGAGTTCTCCGACGGCAGCGCGTACAGCTACATCACCCCGAAGACCGTTACGGTCAACCGCAGCAGGATCACCCGGCTCGCCCCGTTCAATGTCGACGGGCTCCTGCCGAAGGATCCGGTGGACCTGTCTGCAGGCGGCACCAGCCGGTCCAACTGCTACCTGGTGGTCGCCGGAGCCGAGCCGAAGGCCTATTCCTTCCCGGCGAAGAAGATCCTCGGCGAGGGTTTCGAGGGGGCGAAGATCGCGCAGATCCACTGGACCGAGTCCACGACCCTGTTCAACAACGTCTGCTACGATGCCGCCACCCAGACCATCTCCTTCCGCTACGGCGGCAAGAATGAGGAGGGCAACGCCACCATCGTGCTGGATACCAACAACCTCAATTCGGCCGAATGCCTCTGGTCCTGGCACCTCTGGGCGACGGACCAGCCGAAGGACGTGATCCTGAACCAGCCCGAATCGTCTCCCCGGCCGATGCCGAACTATCTGCTTGACCGCAACGTCGGTGCGACCTGGGCGCCGGAGAAAGCTTCCGATATCGAGAACATGACGGAAGCGCAGGCCCTCGAGAGCATCGGCGTTTATCACCAGTACGGCAACCACATCACCTTCCCGCGCGTCAGGAAATTCGCGGTGGAGAGCAAGGCTTACGCCAATACGGCCGTGAAGGCCATCTACGGCTTCAGCTACTACGTCCAGAAGCAGGCCCAGTCGTCCGCCATCAAGAAGAATATCCCGGAGACCCAGAAGTACCCGAACTACTTCTATCACAAGAAGATCAATTCCGACGCCAGCGGCCGGCTCAACGGGATGGACATCACGCTGTGGGTGGACCCGGACGAAACGCCCATCGTCGGCGGCCCGAGCGGGGACGGCGAGAATCTCTGGGAGACCTCCACGAGCGCCCACGAAAAGCTCACCGACCATGACCCCTGTCCGCAGGGCTATGTCATCGTGACCGCCACGGACATGTACAACTGCACCTACGATTTCAAGTTCCAGTACAAGGAACTGCCAGGGGCGGGTGAAAGCGGCCTCCTGGGCATGTGGAACGCTGATAACAGCGGTAATTTCCTCTGGTTCCCCGCGGCCGGCTACATGGGCCAGGGCGCCGTCAAGATGATCGGCCGCCGCGTCGTCCACTGGACCTATTACACCGGTGACGAGATGATGACCTATCTCTGCCGCCGCACCCTCGCCGACTATACGAACAACCACGTCGCCTTCAACTTCGGCAACGTCCCCATCGCCAGCCAGGGCCACAACACCCGCTGCAGGAAACTGTAGCGGGTGCCGGGCGGTGTCAGCCGATCTGGGCGCCGTTGACCACGGCGTCCTGCGGCGTGATGAAGCGCATCTTGCCGTCTCCCTGCCTGGCCATGAGGATCATGCCCTTTGACTCGATGCCGCGGATGGTGCGCGGGGCGAGGTTCGCCAGGATGCAGATCTGCTTGCCGAGCATGTCCTCGGGGCTGTAGTATTCGGCGATGCCGGAGACGATCGTGCGCTGGTCGATGCCGGTGTCGATCGTGAGTTTCAGCAGTTTGTCGGTCTTGGGCACGCGTTCCGCGGCGAGAACGGTCGCGGTGCGGATGTCCATCCGGCCGAAATCGTCGAAGCTGATTTCCTCCTTCTGCGGTTCGATGTGCTTCGCGGCCTCGGCGGCGAGTTTCGCTTTTTCGGCCGCTTCGCGCTCGGCCTTGATCCGCCCGAGCCGGGCGATCTGGGCATCGACGACACTGTCCTCGATCTTCTGGAAGAGCAGTTCCGCGGTGCCGAGTTCATGGCCGGCGGGGATCAGTTCCGTGGCGCCGAGGTCCGACCAGCGGAGGACGATGTCCGCAGGAGCAGCCTCCTGTGGAGCATTTGCCGGGACAGGGTCGCGAGGCGACGCGGAGCAGGAGGGTACCGTATGGAGGGCGGCGCCTTCATCCGGGCGGTAGAAGTTCACCGTCGGGGTGCCTTCGCCGGCGCGGTGGTCCCGTCCGGCGTCGATGCCGACGCGGAGCATCTTCCGCAGCTTTTCCGCGGAGAAGGGCGTGAACGGCTCGAAGGCGATGGCCAGGTCGGCGCAGATCTGCAGGCAGGTGTAGAGGATGGACGCCGTGCGGTCCATGTCGGTCTTGGCGACCTTCCAGGGCTCGGCGTCGGAGATGTACTTGTTGCCGATGCGGGCGATGTTCATCGCCTCCTTCAGGGCCTCGCGGAAATGATAGGTCTCGATGTATTTCTCCAGGGCTTCCTTGCAGGGAAGGATCTGTGCAAGCGTCTCGGCGTCAACCGGTTCCGGCTTCAGGTTGGCCGGAACACGGCCGCCGAAATACTTGCCGGTGAGGACGACGGCGCGGTTGACGAAGTTGCCGAAGACGGCGACGAGCTCGGAATTGTTGCGGCTCTGGAAGTCCTTCCAGGTGAAGTCGTTGTCCTTGGTTTCAGGGGCGTTGGCGGTCAGCATGTAGCGGAGGACGTCCTCCTGGCCGGGGAAATCCCGGAGGTACTCGTCCACCCAGACGGCCCAGCCGCGGGAGGTCGAGATCTTGTCGCCCTCGAGGTTGAGGAATTCGTTGGAGGGGACGTTGTCAGGGAGGATGTAGTCCCCGTGCGCCTTCAGCATCGACGGGAAGACGATGCAGTGGAAGACGATGTTGTCCTTGCCGATGAAATGAACCAGCCGGGTGTCCGGGTCCTTCCACCATTTTTCCCAGCTTTCCGGGAGGAGTTCCTTGGTATTGGAGATGTAGCCGATCGGGGCGTCGAACCAGACGTAAAGGACCTTTCCCTCAGCTCCTTCCACCGGGACGGGCACGCCCCAGTCCAGGTCGCGGCTGACGGCGCGGGGTTGCAGCCCGCCGTCCAGCCAGCTCTTGCACTGGCCATAGACGTTGGTTTTCCATTCCTTGTGCTGCTCGAGGATCCAGTCGCGGAGCCAGGGCTCGAACTGGTCCAGCGGGAGGTACCAGTGCGAGGTCCTGCGCTTCTCCAGCGCGCCGCCGGACAGGCGGGAGTGCGGGTCGATGAGTTCTTCCGGGCTCAGGGTGCTGCCGCATTTCTCGCACTGGTCGCCGTAGGCGTGGGGATTGCCGCACTTCGGGCAGGTCCCTTCGATATAGCGGTCGGCGAGGAAGGTCTTCGCCTCGGTGTCATAGTACTGCTCGCTTTCCCGGGTGATGAACTTGCCTTCGTCGTAGAGTTTGCGGAAGAAGGCGGAGGCATGCTGTTCATGCACCGGGGAGGTCGTCCGGGAATAGATGTCGAAATTGATGCCGAGGCCGCTGAAGGCGTCCTTCATGATGCGGTGGTACTTGTCCACGATGTCCTGCGGGGTTACTCCCTGCTCGCGGGCCTTGATCGTGATCGGCACGCCGTGCTCGTCGGATCCGCAGATGAAGACGACGTCCTCCCCGCGCATCCGGAGGTAGCGGACATAGATGTCGCCGGGGATGTAGGCGCCGGCGAGGTGGCCGATATGGACGGGACCGTTGGCGTAGGGGAGCGCACAGGTCACGAGGGTTCTCTTGTGTTTCTTTTCCATATTGATTGCTTATTCTTTTCTTTCCCGGCCGAGGCGGATGTTGATCTTCCGCTTGACGGCGTTGGTGCGCTCGATCTCGCGCAGGAGGTCTTCCTGGTCCGCGGGTGCGGCCGTAGCGAGTTTCCGGGTGAGCGCGCGGATTTTCGACTGCATCTTCTTGTCCTGATAGACCAGGATGGCGCGGGGGACATAGGAGACGAGCCAGGATTCATGGGTGGTCATGGCCTTGGCGAAGTCCGTGACGGTCAGCGCATAACGCTCTTCGGACAACTCGGCGGCGACCGTGGCGACGGTCCGGTCCTCCCCGTCGAGGAGCCGTTTGACGGCCTGTTCCTGGCTCAGTCCCTCGTCGTAGCAGACGAAGTAGGCGTCATAGACGAGGCGGTACAGCGTATTGACGAGCGGGACGCCGTCCAGCGCCGCGTCGATGAACTCCGCGACGGTCGGCGGCTCGTCCCCTGCATAGAACTCGGAATCGCTCTCGAAGCGGAGGGGCGTGGTGCCGTCCCGCAGGATGAAACTGAGCAGTTCCCGCTCGCTCGGCGCGACAATCGGGTCCTCAAAGAGGATGGAGGCGGCGTCGGCAGTGGGCGTGACCTCCGCCGGAACCTCTTCATTGGCAGTGTTTTGCGCTTCGAGATACCGTTCGCGGTTCCGCTCCCGGTCGCGCTCCGCCCGCTCATCCGCAAGGGCCTTTTCACGGGTCCGGCGGATGCGGTCGAAGAGGATGCCCGTGTCGATGTTGAACTTGGCGGCGCAGTCGTCGGTATAGACCGAACGCTTCACCGCGTCCGGGATCTGGGCGATGCTGTCGGCGATGTCGTTGATGACCCCGGCCCGCTTCAGCGGGTCCCGTCCGGCGTCGGCGAGCAGCAGGTCGGTCTTGAAACCGATGAAATCCTGCTCGTTCCGGGCGATGAAGGTCTCCACCTCCTCCAGCGTGTGCTTCCGGGAGAAGGAGTCGGGGTCGTCGCCGTCCGGGAAGAGGACGACCTTGACGTTCATCCCTTCCTTCAGGACCATGTCGATGCCCCGCAGGGCGGCATGGATGCCGGCCGGGTCGCCGTCGTACATGATGGTCACGTTTTCGGAGAAACGCTTCATCAGGCGGATCTGCTCGACGGTGAGGGAGGTGCCGCTGGAGGCGACCGTGTTCAGGAGGCCGAGCTGGTGGAAGGACAGGACGTCGAGGTAGCCCTCCACGAGATAGACGCGGTCCCGTTTGGCGATCTCATTCTTGGCGAAGTAGATGCCGTAGAGGGAACGGGACTTGACGTAAATCTCCGATTCCTTGGAGTTTACATACTTGGCGACGGACTTGTCGCTCAGCAGGGTCCTCCCGCCGAAGGCGATCACGCGCCCGCTGACCGAATGGATCGGGAACATGACCCGGTCATAGAAACGGTCATGGAGCGAGCCGTCGTCCCATTCGGAGCAGAGGCCCGTCTCGGTCAGGTATTCGGCCTTGTAGCCGGCCTCGCGGGCGGCCTCGGTGAAGGCGGATTTGCCCTTCGGGGCCCATCCGAGGCCATATTTCTCGATGGTCTCGTCTTCCAGGCCGCGGGAGCGGAAGTACTGGTAGCCGACGGACCGGCCTTCCGTGGTCTTGAGCTGGTCCTTATAGAAATGGAAGGCGAAGTCGGAGACGGCCAGGAGGCTCTCGTTCCGCTGCCGGGCGGCGATCTCCTCGGCGGTCTCTTCCTTTTCCTGGATTTCGATGTGGTATTTGTTGGCGAGGTAACGGAGGGCTTCCGAATAGGAGAGCCGTTCATATTCCATCAGGAAACCGACGGCCGACCCGGCCTTGCCGCAGCCGAAGCACTTGTAGATGCCCCGGGAGGGGACGACGTGGAAGGAGGGCGTCTTCTCGTTGTGGAAGGGACAGCAGGCCCAATAGCTGCCGCCCTGCCGCTTGAGGGTCACGAAATCCCCCACGACCTCCTCGATGCGGGCCGTGTCGATGATCAGGTTGACCGTTTCCTGCGGGATCATTCCTTCGTGTAGTTCCCTTCTTCCTTCTTGTATTCCACTTCACGGGCGCCGGACAGGTCGGTGATCTTGAGCCCGTCTTCCCGGGCGGCCGGCTGCCGGGCGTCCTCTTTCGTCCGCTGGGGCTTCCGGTCTTCTTTCCCGGGGCGGGTGGTGATGAGGTGATAGAGGTCCCGGACGGCGAAGACCAGGAGGACGATCCCGAGGATGCGTCCGAAAGTGGTGCGGGAGGCCAGGCCGGCGAGTCCGAAAGCCAGGACGACGAGGGCCTTGATAAACGATGCCTTTCGGCTGGTATATCCAAACGTAAACATAGATTTTTCCGATAAACGGGTGCAAAGATACGGAATATTCCCCTTCTACATCGCAACCTCGCAGAGGAATTTGATGCGGACGAGCCGGATTTCCTCCTCGCTGTAGTCGGGCCCGAGTTCCCGGAGGGCGTCGGCGACCGAATCGGAGGCGGCCTCGTCGTGGAAATAGGCGTAGATCTCGTCGACGACCTCCTCGTCGAGCTGCTCCCGGATATAGTAGTCGAGGTTGAGGCGGGTGCCGGAGGAGACGATGGCCTCGATCTCCGTCAGGAGGGCGTCCATGTCCATTCCCTTCGCCGCGGCGATGTCCTCGAGGTCCATCCGCCGGTCGATGCTCTGGATGATGTACACCTTGTTGGCGGACTTGTTGGCGATGGTCTTGACGATGAAATCATCGGGCCGTTCCACCTCGTATTCCTCCACGTACAGGGCGATCAGTTCGATGAAATCCTTGCCGTATTTCCGGGCCTTGCCTTCCCCGACGCCCTGGCAGCCGCGAAGCTCTTCGTAGGTCATCGGGTACTGGATGGACATGTCCTCGAGGGAGGCGTCCGAGAAGATGATCCAGGGCTTGAGCTTCAGTTCCCGGGAGAGGTCCTTCCGGAGGTCTTTCAGCATCGCGAGGAGCATCGGGTCGCCGCCCCCGCCGCCTTTCACGGGCGCCGGCAGCTCGTCGTCATCCTCGTCCACGAAGGCGCTCGCGGAGAATGCGCGGTCCTCGACGAGCATCAGTTCGGTGGGATGCTCGAGGAAGGCGCGGCCTTCCGGGGTGACGGAAAGGAGGCCGTAGGTCTCGATCTCTTTTTCCAGGAGATGGAGGAGGAGGCCCTGGTGGAGGACCGCCATCCAGAAGCGGATGGAGTGCTCCTTGCCGGCCCCGAAGAGTTCGAGCTTGTCGTGGCGGTAGGATTTGATCAGGGCGTTGGGGACGCCGGCGAGGATGCCGGCGATGTGCTCGATCTTGAAATGCTCGGGGAGGGAATCGACCAGCTCGATGGCGAGGGCCATCTCCTCGCGGCCGTCGAAACGGGCCTTGGGATGGAGGCAGTTGTCGCAGCAGCCGCAGTCCGGGGCGGGGTAGTCTTCGCCGAAATAGGCCAGGAGCATCTTGCGGCGGCACTGGCTGGATTCGGCGTAGGCGACCGTCTCGGCGAGGAGCTGCCGGCCGATCTCCTGTTCGGCGACCGGCTTGCCCTGCATGAACTTCTCGAGCTTCTGAATGTCCTTGTAGCTGTAATAGGCGATGCAGAGGCCTTCCTGGCCGTCACGGCCGGCCCTGCCCGTCTCCTGGTAGTATCCTTCGAGGCTCTTCGGGATGTCGTAGTGGATGACGAAACGGACGTCGGGCTTGTCGATGCCCATGCCGAAGGCGATCGTGGCCACGATGACGTCGATCTCCTCCATCAGGAAGCGGTCCTGGTTCTCGGCGCGGGTTTTGGCATCGAGGCCGGCGTGGTAGGGGAGCGCCTTGATCCCGTTGATGCTCAGCAGCTGGGCCATTTCCTCGACCTTCTTGCGGGAAAGGCAGTAGATGATGCCGGACTTGCCGGGATGCTGGCGGATGAACTTGATGATGTCCTTCTCGGGATCGACCTTGTCCCGGACCTCGTAATACAGGTTGGGGCGGTTGAAGGAGGACTTGAAGACGGCGGCGCCGGTGATGCGGAGGTTCTTGAGGATGTCGCTCTGGACCTTCGGGGTGGCGGTCGCCGTGAGGGCGATGACGGGCGCGGGCTGGATCTGCTCGATGATGGAGCGGATCTTGCGGTATTCCGGCCGGAAGTCATGGCCCCATTCGGAGATGCAATGGGCCTCGTCCACGGCGTAGAAGGAGATCGGCAACTCCTTGAGCAGGGCGATGTTCTCCTCCTTGGTCAGCGATTCCGGGGCGACATACAGGAGCTTGGTCACGCCGGAGAGGAGATCTTCCCGGACCTCGGCGATCTGGACGCGGGACAGGGAGGAATTGAGGAAATGGGCGATGCCGTCGTTGCCGGAGACGAAGCCCCGGATGGCATCCACCTGGTTCTTCATCAGGGCGATGAGGGGGGAAATCACGATCGCGGTCCCCTCCATGACAAGGGCGGGAAGCTGGTAACAGAGCGATTTCCCACCGCCCGTGGGCATCAGGACAAAGGCGTCGCCTCCTCCGACGAGATGCCGGATGATGCGTTCCTGGTCCCCCTTGAAGGTGTCGAAACCGAAGAACTCCTTGAGACAGGCGTGGATCTGTTGGGAATCGATGTTCATGCGCCGCGGGTTGACTGCTCTAATTTAGGTAAACTTTGCCGATTCTCCAAATTTTCCGGCCCCATATCGGCAAAAAAACAATTCGGGCATAAAAATCATGGAAATTTGAAAGAAAATTGCGATATTTGCAAGCTATTTGGAAATAGTGGACAGACAGTAAATTTTTAATTTATACACATTATGAAATTCAGCAAGTTTATCGCTATTGCCTCGGCCGCCGTGCTGATGGCAGCGTGCGGCGGCAATGCCGTCGAAGGCAGCAAGGAAGTCCGTGACCTCCTTCCGAACAAGAGCGCCGTGGATTCCGTCAGCTACCTGATCGGTGTCAACTTCGGTTCCTGGATCAAGGGCAACAACTTCGGCGAGGTCAACTACAGCAAGCTCGTCGACGGTATCAAGGACTGGATGAAGGCTGCCGGCACCCCTGCCGACTCCAACTTCGTCAAGCAGTTCAAGATCAACCCCGAAGAGATGAACGAACTCTTCGACAGCTTCATTTCCAAGCGCCGCGACTACACCGCCGCCCTCAACAAGGAGAAGGGCGCTGCATATCTCGACGCCAACAAGGCCAAGGAAGGCTGGCAGGTCACCGAGAGCGGTCTGCAGTACAAGATCATCGAGGCCGGCAATGACGTCCACCCGACCGAGCAGGATACCGTCTGGGTCAACTACAAGGGCACCCTCATCAACGGTGATGTCTTCGACCAGAACGACGACGTCCGTTTCACCCTCAACCGCGTTGTCAAGGGTTGGCAGGAAGGCCTCCAGCTCATCGGTGAAGGCGGTCACGCCGAACTGGCGATCCCGTCCGACCTCGGCTACGGCGAGTACGGTTCCCGCGGCATCGAGCCCAACAGCGTCCTCCTCTTCGACGTGACCCTCAACAAGGTCGGCAAGTTCGTCGAGAAGGCGGAAGAGCCTGCCAAGAAGAAGTAAATCCCTTTCCGGCATGGCAGCACTTGAATTGGAGGGCAAGATCGCCCAGAAACAGCCCGTCCAGTCCGGCACGTCCGCCCGGGGCGGCTGGTCCAAGCAGGAATTCGTCGTCGAATACATGGACGGCAATTTCCCGTCCAGTGCCGCTTTTACCGCCTGGGGTGACGAGCGGGTCAAGGACCTCTCCCGTTTCCAGGTCGGCGATGCCGTGAAGGTCTCCTTCGCCATCAAGGGCCGCGAATACAACGGCCGCTGGTACAACGACCTCCGCATCTGGCGCATCGTCGCCGCCGGCCAGGATGCCGCCCAGGCTCCCGCCCAGGGAGCCCCGCACGGCGCCGCCCCTTACGGCCCGGCACCCGCCGGTGCGCCGGCCTATG
>JAEEGL013122976.1_pt1 | contig 19785 bp, 15 predicted proteins | sample 9134231 | NCBI WGS metagenome assembly JAEEGL01 (sample SAMN16246548, study PRJNA631951) | gut metagenome | biome: gut microbiome; feature: rumen; material: fiber-attached | host: Bos | place: Iran: Karaj | collected 2018-10 | reverse complement strand
ACAAGCCACTTCCAATCAATCTCGGCGGAATGGGCCTGCACATAGAAGCCCCAGTCCAGCACCTGGCGCAAATCGATATCGGTAGATGCAAAATGAGAGAAGGAATGCTTAAGAAGAAACAGTGCGTGAAGATTAGGCGAAGGCAGATAGACCTTCTGTCCCGCTAAATCTATCGAATAGGTGTCATCTTCGGCAATGCCCTCAAGTATCCTCTCAAACTCAATATTGGATTTATGGTGATGGATGTTAATGAAATTGTAATGGTTTTCAATCATCAAGTTCTTCCAATAGAACACCGTGTGATGATGATGGCTATTGTGAATCCTAATCCCTTTTTCCTTAGCTATCGCGGCATCTGCTTCTTTATATTTGCCGAACAACCAGATATCCACATCCCCATACGGGCGATGTTCAGGCTTGGGCCAAGTCAATCCGCAAGAGATCCCCTTAACTATCATCATTTTGAACCCATGCTCATTATAAAAGGCAGCCAAAGACGAGATGCCCATACTGTACTGTTCGTAGCGGGCATCATAATCTTGTACGACCTCACCAATCCAAGGAAGGAGCAAAGCTTTATCAGGTCTCTTACTTTCCGGAAGGCGCTCAATCGCATCGAGAACGAATGCAGACAATCCATGTTGGGCGGCGAGAGTTTGTATCGTCCCCCAATCAAAAACATCTCCGGCTTTAATTGGCACCTTCCTGCCAACACCAATACGGAGTAGCATGAAGAAATACTTTTGGGTTTCGGTCATAGTGAACTAGAAAATTAACAATAGACAGCAAAGGAGTTCTGACACCGGATCTCTCCTACAATGTATAATCATTTAGAAAGTGACTTCAAATAACTATCATGTAAATAGTAGTATTTCTTGATAAATAAGAAATACATCAGACATAGTAATAGTAATACCCCAACAAAAAACCCCCAATGCCAAACGGTTGTCGAAGGAATCATATAAAACCCTACCGATATAACGGCTTGAATAAGTGTATATATTAACGAAACAAGAACATGAGGTAGCTCAAGTTCATTGGCCATTAACTGATAAGCATGCTTACGATGTGCAACACCTAGATTCTCATGTAAGATAATGCGATGACAAATGGTCAAAACAGTATCGACACCATATACAGCGAGAAAAATTAAATATGTTAAATCCCTGGTCCAAAGAACCAACTTACCTAGTGCAAAAAGAATAATAAAACAAATACCGATGCTACCTACATCACCGGCAAAACATTTAGCTTGCTTTCGGAAATTAAAAAAACAAAACACTAAAACCGAAAGAATTGCAATTATTAAAAAAGACGGTTCAATAAAATACCCAACAACCCCAGAAGGCGATAATGAAACCCTCCTATTCATAAACAATAAAGGCAGTAAAACTGATATTGAATAGCCACCTGTCATTCCATTAATCCCGTCCATAAAATTATAGGCATTGATAATTCCCACACAAAGTATCAAAGCCAAAATAACAATCCACCACATCTCTGTTCGTACTATCCCCCACTGAAAAAACATCAAGCCTATTGACAAGGTTTGAGCCACCAATCTAACATTATCTGGGAGAGATTTGACATCATCCCAAAAACTAACTAATACTATAACCGTAAGTCCAATAAAAAACAAAGGATATAATGCTCCTGATATTATAAAAAAAACAAGTGAACCAAACCAAAAAACTATGCCTCCACCCCGAAGAACAATAGACTTGTGCGATGATCTATTATTGGGTTTATCTATGATATTATAATAACCAGCAATCTTAAAATATACTAGTTCAAAACAAAACAGGATGATTGTTATAAGAATATATGTTATCAACATACTGTTTAAGAAAATGAATAACACTTATGTGCCTCAAAAAAAAGGAGGGCCACCTATATGGCTTTAAAAATGTTAATAATTCGAAGATACAAGTTGATACTTGTCCGCATTATTAAACACAAGTTAAATGTCCATTATGATATCTAATCGAGCCAAACATTTTTCCTTCACAAAATTGTCATTATAATATTTAGCGGCATTATTACCTTTTTCAACAAGAACGGTTTTATCAATTTTTGATAGATTAATGACTAATTTGGCAAGACCATCATAATCTCCAGCAGGAATAGTCCATCCACAACTGGCATTATTTATCACATCTGCCCCCTCCCCATTTAATACGGCTATTATAGGCTTGGAATTAGCCATATATGAAGATATTTTCGCTGGAGCATAAAGCCTGAACAAAGGGCTATCTCTCAACGATACAAGCATTACGTCAGCCTTACTGAAAAACCAGGGCATAGTCTCTGGTGGGAAATGTCCTAAAGTCAAAACAGTCTCCTCCATCTGATTCTTCTTAACATATTCGCACACCCATTCAAGTTTTCGCCCATCTCCTATTATGACCCATTTAATCTCCTTATGATCCTTCGTCAATCGAGCTGCTTCCATAATACACTCAAATCCATGTGCTTCGCCGACTGCTCCCGCAAACATTACTATAAATCCACCTTTTAAACATCCAGAACTCTTGACAGCACGGATAGTCTCTGTCCCATCATAATCAGCCTCTATATAATTAATGGCATCACTCCACTGTGGGAAATAAACAATTTTATCCTTATAATCACCATATTCCAGAACACTCTCTTCAAAGCTTCTAGAACTAATCAAAATCTTGTCCGAGTTCAGGTACTCACTTTTAACGAAGTGTCGGAAGAAACCCAATACAAACTTATTGCTGATTCCTCCTGCTGCCGTCAAGCTCTCCGGCCACAAGTCGAGCACCCAAGTATAGAGTGGCGCATGGCGCAATTTCTTATATATCACTCCGGGGGCTGACATCATCACCGGAGAAAGTTGCTGTACAAAAACTCGATCATACCGATGGCGTATTGAATGGAACAAAACCCAAACCGAAGCCACAACCATATAGCTGAAATAATTCAACAATAGCATTACCTTATTTTTTCCACGCGGAATAATGGGTAAACGAGTCACCCGTACCCCCATCACGACCTCGTGCCTTCTCTTAAACCAGCCAAAACCTTTATAAAAAGAACCCTCCGGATAGTTAGGAATACCACAAACTACTTGCACATCATACCCCTTCTCTGCCCAGTAAAAAGCGATATCATTACCCCTAAACACCTCTGGAAAGAAATATTGACAAACAAATAATACCTTCATAAATAATATAACGTAACTTCCAGTTCAATCTAACCTTGTTTAACTTTAAGAAATGCCTCAAGTAAATAGGCAATATAATATGCTTTACATTACCAAACATTATCTACGCAAAAGGGTTTCCCACTCACGAACGTGCTCCTTTATATCAAATGAATTAGAATAATTCAAAGCGCCTACTCTATATTTGCTATATTCTTCACTGGATTGGTTAATAATCAGATCTATTGTCTTTGCTATCTCACCTGGAGTATTATCAATCCAGAAACCGGCATGTTTTGATGGTAGTTTTTCCCATGGTGTTCCCTTCGACGCCACGACCGGTGTACCCTGAGATAAAGACTCTATTACTACGTTTCCAAAATTCTCAGAATTAGAAACCAAGAAAGAATACCTTGCGGCAGCAAACGCTTTATACTTTTCTTCACCTGTTAAACTACCACGGAAAATAACCTTATCTTTAAGACAAAGCTGTTCAATTATCTCTAATAGACCATTATAATACCCCTCAAATTGTTTTTCCACACCTCCTACAATTATTAACTTAAAATGTGATGCCATAAACCGCCTCGACAGTGACAATCCTTCGATAAGTTTTTCGATAGCTTTAATAGGAGCGATTCTACCCACATATAGAAAACTAGAATAATCAGTGTTTACTATATGTCTTGCTGGCAGCTCCATATAATTAGGTATTATGAATACTTTTGCATTAGGGAAATAATTAAGAACTGTTCTTTGCTCCGCTTCAGACGTAGCATGAAAAACAATATGCCTCCCTATCAAATAACGTAATGAAAAGAAATACGTTTTTTTTATAGCACTACCGGCTACGGCGGTTTCAAACAACTCTCCACGTGGAGACCAAACAATCCTCTTTCCTAGCAATATAGCAGCAACAGCTATAAAAAAATTAGGCAGATAACAAATGGAACTAAATACGACTATATCCACATACCTTAAACATTTTATAGAATGAAATATCACAGTTAATGATCTCTTTGATACTGTGTCGCAATACCTAGTCTTGATTCCATCTATATTGACCCATTTATTATATTCTACACGTCCCTCGTCTATCCCCATTCTAGTAGCAATAACTGTCACATCATTACCGTTTTTAGACAATCCCTTACAAAGCCAATAAAGGGCATTGGCAGGTCCGCCTATCTTAGATGGGTAAAATAGATGTAAAGGAAACAATAATCTCATAAATATATGAAAACCTTTGATTATTCAAATTGTATAAACCTAATTACTCTAGCTGGATTTCCTGCGACAACGGCATAATCCGGAATATCTTTTGTCACTACGCTTCCTGCCCCGACAACTGAAGACTTGCCAATTCGGCAACACTTATCTAGAATAATACTCCCTGAGCCGATAAATGCCATTTCGCCTATTTCTAGTTGAGTACCTGTTGGCTGATTTTTATAATTGTATCCATGATTATGAGTAATGATATGGACATGATGAGCAAGGTGCGCTTCTTTATTGATTGTAATACCTCCCGAGAAATCAATTTCACAATTATTCCCAATACTTACCCCTTTTTCTATTGACAGAAACCCTTTCCCTTCAAAATTGTCATACTCTTTGCATATCTCGGCGGTGAAAACCGTATCCTTCCCAACTATTACATTATCAGCAATCACAACCCATTGTGGATATCGAAATACGCAACCTCGCATTAATCGAATTTTCTTCCCATGATATTTCAAGTTTCCCAACACGACCCTGGTTGTCAGCCAATCTGCAAATCGGGCCCACATAATGGAAAAAACACTCCATGTTGCCCCGGGTAGACCAGCAAGTTTATTATTCCAAATATTATTTACCATATTCTATAATCTTATTATATAACTGATGCGCGTGTGTAGGTCGGTTACGATCTACTATCTTAGCCACCATATTTGCCCCATTAATAGCGAGTTTGCCCATTTTATCGTAATTATTGAATGAAAACACTAAGGCATCAACAATACTCTCAACTGATTGAGGCTTCAACCGCAAGCAGTTAACCCCGTCTTTCATAAGAGACGAAATGCCAGCAACCTCCGTAGTAAGAATAGGTGTGCCAAAAATCATAGCCTCATATAAAGTGCGTGGGAACCCTTCGTTATAATATGTTGGCAGTATATATAAATCCGCTTTTTTGTAAATATCAGCTTTAATAGTATCATCATAAATGCCGCCCAAAAAGGATATTTCGCCCACTAGATCTAATAATCTACTTTCTTCTTTAGCTTTCTCCAAATAGTCACCATCACCGACAACCGTTAAATGAAAAAGATATTGGTTTAAAGCTTTAATTCTACTTAATGCGTTTATAAGCAGCGAAAGTCCTTTTGCCTTCTCAATCCGACAGAGGAACAACAACTCATAACAATCTTTGTTTTTATAATCGCGGTTATACACAACGTCACGATTATCATAATTAAGCATTGGTCTAATATTCTCTGCCTTATGGCTCTTCGTCACGCTATTTACCATGTCGGTGAACAACTGCGATACAGTCAGAACAATAATGGCCTTACCATATATCTTTTTTGATATCTTATCTTCTAATCCCTCATTACCGCGAACATAAAGGCCGAATCTTTTCCCAAGTAACTGACAAATGAAAGCTAAGTATCTAAAAGCACTTGGATAAAAGAAATATACAAAATCCGCTTTATATATGTACTTTATTGCATTTAGATATAGCGCAATATAATTTAGAATCTTGTTATTCTTCCTCCAAAGCCCTGCGGCCTTTATCCCGTGCAACTCAATGTCAAAAGTCGGGGCACTACTTGAAACCGACACAGATTTCTGGCCATACATTGTCACATCTATACCGAGTTTTACAAGTTCAGAAGCAAATTGTCCAGTGCCTTCTACGCAATATAAGCGATTTTCTCTGCTTACAAGACTCGTATTGTCCAATAATAATAACTTCATCATTATTTATCACCAGCTCTAAGGGCCTCACAAAGATTGTACAATAAAGTATAATATGTTTTCCCGTATTGTCCTTGTAACTCTTCCATCATGATAGCGCCGTTCCATTCTTTGAACTGGAATCTAGTATTGCTAATCGCCTTTTTTAGAGCGAATATTCTACGCCAGCACGCCTTAATCTGTCCCATTCCCAGAAATGGGGTTAATGCTTTTACAAGTTTCTCATAAGAAAGATATTGAATACTATCTATTAAACCACTATCTAAAAAAGGCCTGTTAATTCTTCTTGATTTTACAATTTTAGATACTCCCCCGTACGTCTTAAAAGATACTTTCCCGAAAGGGGAGAAAGACCAGGGGCTATCATTATCGAAACAACATACAGAAATAGATAATCCAGCATCATCCAATATGACATGATAGTTTCCTGGGCGATGGTCTTTTTCATAGCAGATTGCATCTATAACGTTTAGGCATGAAAGATCTTTTGCCAATTCAGGAGTAAAAGAATACTGGAAAGAACCAATTAACTCTCTCACATCAACGCCTCCTGCAAAAGATGACATGGTACCTATGAGTTCCTCTCCTGAATCAATTCGAACCCGACAGAAAAAAGATTTTGTTAGTAATCTTTCCAATCCCAGCAACTTGGCTATGGCCTCTTCCGCCATAGCTGAACAAACATTATATGTCTGATACTTATATTTTCTTCCGTTTAAATACCAATCTCGGACCCCCTTTTTTATAAAATAATTCACACCACGAGGTGGTCTCTGCTCTTCTGGCACACTCTCATAGAAATCAAGAAGTGTCTGAATATATGAGATATAAGGCTTATGCTCAAAGCATATACGAAAATAACCATTCGGCGTTCTAATTGTATTGTTAGTGGTATTTAGAATATAAGTAACCTCTTCGCGTTTGAAGACAAACAAAGGTAACGCTGAAGGGCATATGTTTGTCCCACGTGTAAATAATAATCGCTTACCAAGGCATATTAGTTTTTCTCTTACACCTAAATACCCCATATTATCTAATTTGTAATGAACTTACCATATGTTCCTATTGTAATAATTGCTTGACTTGGCATAGATTGTCTTTCAGGATTCCCTGATACTGAGACTTCAAAAGTATTTTTGGGAACCTTAAAACGTCCCTTTTTTCGAATAGTTACAATTCTCTCTTCACCGATACTATTAAAAATTGTAGCAGTATCATCTCCTACTATATATTCAACATATTCTCCGCTATCCAATTTGTCGCCGAAAATAATAGTAGCATTTCCTATCTTTACTGAAGGATTAATCAAAGCGTTTGGAACACGGGGTAAGGCAACGATCTCCTTTAATCTTACGCCATCACATCCATCAGTCATAAAAACGGATACTGAGTTAATGCTAGAAAAATTAACCGGATGCCTAAATGTTTTGTACTTCTCTTCATCCAGTCCAGAGAATCTCAAATCAGGGTAATTACCATTATCCATTTCTGTTATAACAACATCTCTCCAACCATTAAAATTGGTCCTCACAATATAATCCGCAAAGCCATTAGTATTAGAAGCTCGGAGCCTAATACAAATAGCGCCTTTCGAAGATAGACCATTGCCTTTAATAGATACTTGGAGAGCCAATTGATTACTAATATTAATTGGCGTTTGGAAAACAGCAGAACAACATTGTGATGCTAAGCTCCTATCAACATCAAACGCCATCAGCAGTTTCGAAGGATTGCTTGCTGCAGAAAAGAGATTCTCCAATCTTATAAATGGTTTTTGTTTTTTGAATGGATTATAGCCGGTTAGTTGAGACGTCTTGATATCTCTAAGTAAAGCACTATTATACTCGACCTCTTGAAAGCCCCATTCTCCATCCTTTTGTAATAACCGATATTCATGTTTCCCGTGCTTTAAAAGCGTTTTTACTTTTTGAGAAAAGTAGTTACTTTTATAAAGACGGTTATAATCCATATAATGAATCAGATTACGACGCAAAGCAGGAATGCTATTAACATCGCTCTCTGTAAAGTCATTATAAACCATTGATTGGTCGAAAGCAATAGACTTTACACCCAGATAATCTACATCATCTGAGAACATATACTTCGTAGCATAGCCGTTAGGTAAGCTTTGATCTACCGGATAGAAATTGTACCAGCCTAAAGTAGGGACATATAACCTTTTTATCAAATCTGCATTGGCTAAAGTATGCATATCTACCCATTGCTTATATCCACATCTAGGAGTATCCCATGCGCCACCACGGCCTCTCGCAGCCCATAATGTCGGGTATAGTGTACTATACTCTACAACAGGAGGCTCTATGCAGTACTTCAGAACTTCATTAATAAAAGCGGCGCCATAGTACCACAAGTATTCTTGTAATCCAGCATTTTCCAGATGAATTGATAATCCAGCAAAAGCATCAAAGTAAAAGCCTTTAAAACCAGCCTCGTTATATGCTTTAGCTGTTCTATGGGCTATCTCGTAAAAAAGGTCAGAACCTGGTTGGGGTGCAATATATGAAATTCTCCCACCAATAATACGCACTTTAGATCCTGCTTTATGAGCGGTGGCGATTGTTCCGCATTGTCCCCGTTTACAAGAGACGTATCCATTCTCCCCTATCTTATACTTAATTATTTCATTATCTATTAGAATAAAAGGAGAACAAAGAGACCAAAACGATTGATCTTTTTTCAAAACAGACTTGTCTCCCCGTATATCAATTCGCGTTGTCGTTGATGAAATGGGATGAGCAATGGTAGACGTGTTGCGGAATTCTAGCTGCTGTTGCCATTTAGGGTTGCTTAAGATATCTGTCGAATCGTAACTGATGTAAAAAGAATACGTGTGCATCAAGGATATAATGCCCGCCTTTTGCAATGGTTCAGTGATTAATTTCTTAAACTGAACACCAGAGCCCGTACTTGGGAAGGAGAATTGTCCTTGTTTAAACGTATTGTTTCCTAAAATAAAATCCAACTGACTGATATCCCATTCCTGACAAAAATCTATATACTCCTGGACTTTGTCTGGGGCCAAACCTCTAACGATAAGGCGTGTACCTTTGTTATAATCACTTTCGGTAGCATAAGGTCCGCCGTAAGGACTCATAGGCACTGCGAATTCAGGAATCGATGCATAAATATTTTTTAATATCTCTTGCAACGAATCTTTTCGACAAATCGTAACACCTAATTTCGATCCTGCCATTCCAATCCGGCTATAACAACGCCCTAACAATTCACGACTTTCTCCAGAAGGGAAATTGACAGGATCTGTTTGTAAAGACATTGCCACTCCAGCCGCAACCAGGGAATTTGAGGAAGAGTAATTATAGTTAAACTTAAAATCAACAAAAGTGAATGTTTGTAAACTGGAAGGAACATCTGGCAAGACTTCAAAAGTGAAATAGCTGCTATAAGCATCAACCTTAACTTCAACAAATACGCCCCCTATTTCTAGCTTCAGAACGTTTCCATCCAACAAAGCTCTATTTGCTTCAACATACTCTCCACGGGAAGTCTTAGCATTTGCTATTCTTTTATGTTCTCTTGCGGCAATATCCTCTCCCGTCGCAATTTCTTTACAAGATATAAGCTCCGCTTTTTCTGATATTAGAATTGCTACAATGTTATTACGGAGCTCTATCCCTTGAGCCGTATTACGAATGATTGTAGTTCCGGACAATCCGGAACATGAGAAGAGTAGAATAAATGATAGTATAATATGACGAAGACTCTTATTAACCATAAAAAATATAATTACTATTGAAACATAATCCTTATCATTTTATCTGTTTCAAATGCGTAGTTAAAATACTTAAGCGCAACATTTTTACCACATTTTCCAATCTCTTTAGCCTCTTTTGGATTATCCAAGCACCAATTTAACTTGGCTGCAAAATCCTCGGGTTCATCTGGTTTGGCAAACACAGTGGAAACACCATTTTCCAGAAACAATGGAAGATCTCCTACAACAGTAAGAACCGTAGGATTACCGGTTAGCAGGTACTCACCTAACTTTGTAGGAAAACCATATCGCGCTTGTATTGAATCTGGTCTATCAAGTGCTAGAACTAAGGCATTCTTTAACAACTGTGGTATTCTGTTCGATGGTACTATTCCTGTGAATACGATACTGTTTTCCAAACCTAGTTTTATGGCCAACTGTTTGTTAGCACATTCCTGGTCTTTCCTTGGCCCAGCTCCGACAATATATAGTTTAACATCAGGGTGTGTTTCACGTGTTATGGCGAAAGATTGAATCAATTGATCTACACCATCCTTATCATTATACGCTGAGCCACAATATGCGATATAATGATCTGTCCCATCTTCACGTTCAATATTATTAAACCGGTTACTATCAACAATAATATTAATAATATGAATTCTATTTTTTTCAACGCCAATGGTAACAAAAAACTCTTTTAATGCAGATGAAATCACAAACACCCCTGATAATCTCTTACATAAAGAATTAAACCGTGCTCTTGACGTATGCAAGAATCTTCCCCCTGTGCCGATTACCTCAGGATTCTCAGTATACTCAGCATAAACACGAACATCTTTTTTCAGAAATACTTTCCAGAAATTAATATTCTCATAGCAATAAACAACATCTCCTTTTTTCAGATGGAAACGAAACAAAAGAAGATGAAATAAAATAGAGAAATATGCTAAATACCCCCTTTTGAATAAATACCTCTTCCAAATATTAACAACTTGTATATTTGGCAAGGGAGTGATGCTTTCCCCGTGACCATTGTCATTAAAAAACACTGCTTTTGTGTATATTCCCTGTTCAGACAAGCGTCTAAGATAAGCTAAACAACGATTTGTTGCTGCTGTATTAGGAAGATAAACGCCAGGTATAAAATAAAACATATACTTACTAAAAAGCGCGACTATTCTTCGTTTTTACTCCCCAGAAAAGTAGTATTAAGAATAATAAAAACACATACGGGTCTCGGAAATAGAAATCCAAGACAGAACAAAAAACGGAAAAGAATAAATAATTAACGATAATAAATAATTGAACGGTTCCAAACTTATACATAAGTTTTATTAGTCCCCTGAACAAGAGCCCCATAATAAAAGAGAGAGCAATAATCCCAAAAAGGCCGAAATCTAAATAATAAAATAGATTAGAGGTATACAGGGCATTCCAGTTATTATAATCCCCACCAATAGAAATAAAATTTTCTTGTTTTGTTTCAACAAAGGTATCCAAAGAGGCAGAGAGGGTGATTCCCAGTCTAGATGAGAATAAATTAATTGCTTTAATTACACTAGTTAATGTAAGATTCCCATGCTGGAAACCGCCTAATTGATCCAAATAATTATTCTCTACCGCATAGTCAAATGCAGCTATAGGTCCGGCGCTATACATAACCATATGTTCGCTTGCGACTTCTACACCTGTAGAAATAACATCTTTGCTTAACCCGACCTCTCCCTTTCGCCCCGCCGATATAATCACTAATAGAAAAAAAATGGCTAAAGAAAACAATGTAACTGTTACGATGGTTTTTTTCTTAGTCTTTTGCTCCGTTTTAAAGACGAACAATAGAAACACAAGCGCCAAAACAATTCTGACATAGTCAATTCTTCCAGCCCCTAATGTATAATATGCCAATAAATAAAAGGCAACAATAATGCACTTCCAGTCTCTCTTATATAAAAGTTGATAGGCAAATACAGGCAGGCATATAATAGAAAACGGCTGCAATAAAAAGGCATTAATCTGTCCAAAAAATGGGCCATACATTTCATGCCCATAGTACTCAGTGCGCACTTCTGATAATGATTGATAGAATAGTATTTCTGCGGCAAACGCTAAAATGTAACTCAATACAATAGCAGAGAGAGAAAGCAAAAAAAACAGGAATACTTTATTCTCTACTAATCGATCAATCTGAAGTGGGATTTTTTTGATAGAGCCCTCATTATATCGACAATTGACGGACATATATCCAAATGAGAAACATAAAACCCCAATTACCATGGCAGCAAGGGTAAAGTCACTAATATCCCTTAAACCATAAACTCTAGATAGTGCCATTAAAATTGACACAAACCAATATGAGATAAAGCACAAAATAATCTTATAAGAAGGGCTATCTTTACGCTTTAAAGCGAGAGTGACTATTATATAGAGAACAAAAAAAATAACAATAACCAATAATATTCTCATGGCTTTCTTGTTTAATCCTAGCGACTACCTATGTCGAACCCAATACAACACAATTTTGAAAAAAATCTTAATCTTTTTTATCAGGTTTACCTTAAAAAATTGCTCTAGAGGCTTGTATTTGCACAGGGATATCTTAATATCATCAGGGTTAAATTCTAAATCCTTGTCTATCAACTGTTTTTCATATAAAGATGATAATGACGTGGTACTATGCAGTCCTGTTCCATCGTGCCCATGATTCTTTACTTTACTGACTACGGGGAACACGTTAAGTTTTTTCATGGAAACGGAATAAGCACAAACTAGCAAATCGCCATAGACTGTATGCTTACTATTCATTCTAAATAAATATGGAACAAACTTCGGTTTACGATTGAATACACGTAACAGTTTGAGAGGTGAAGACAAAATACTTATCACAGAATTAATATCCCACGGGAATTCTTTTTCTCTCCACATTCCTGCACCCCATGCAGAATAAAGATTACTAAAGAGTATATTTTTGTCATACAAACTAAAGTCCACTGGAAAACTGTATCCACAAACCGAATAGATATTTGGATTATCTTTATATCTAATTAAACACTTATTCATATAGTCTAAGAAATTCGGAGAGAACTCATTATCATCTTCGGACAATATATATGAATCGAAATCCTGATAGACTATTTGCTTTGCATCATCAAGATTCTTTTCGGCGCCATAATTCTTTTCTCGTCTAATTACTCTCACTTCTTTAAACCCTTTAAGCGTACTAATTAGAGTATCAATTTTATTATATCCCTCCCACTGATCCTCCCGCCGAGGGTAATCCAACGCAATATACAAAACAGTCTTGGATGCATAAGTACATGCTGCGAGAGATATAATACACCTTTTAAAATGCTCATAACGATTGAGCGTTGGTATGAGCACAGGAGCAAAACTATCCGGTTCCATCTACAATACTATTTCTCTACAAACCTTAAAAGTCCTTTCCTTCTCTGTTTATGTTTTTTCGCAGGGATACCATAACATACACTCCACTCCGGAATATCACCACGGACAAGAGAGCAGGCACCTATAACAGCGCCTTCAGCAATGGTTAGATTAGGGAAAACCACAGTGTTGCTCCCTATCTGAACATACTTTTCAATGTGTACAATTCCCCCCTTAACACTCGTTGTATCTTGGGGGTGTATTGGCCCTATTAAAAAATCGCCAGAAAAATCATCCATAGCACTATAAACTACAGATTTTGGAGAAATGCCAGAATAGTCACCCATCTCAATTCCATTAGCGCCAAATAAAGCAACATATGCTGAAATATGAATATTCGAGCCAAGAGTAATATTGCCAGACAGAATGCAGAAATCATCAATTCGCACATTGTTACCTATAGTAATATCCTGTGGAGAATAAAAACATGCATTTCTACTTATGCGATTATTTTTGCCCAAAAACTTGAATCCCAATTTTTGCAACTCTGCTTCCGTGTAAAAAGAACTCATTTTTGTGTTTTTAACTGTTTAATGATTCTGTCAATATCATCTTCGCTTAATTCATGATGCATTGGTAGACAAATAACTTCATTCGCTATCTTAGTGGCCACTGGTAAGTTGTCGGGAGAGGCACTTGGCAGACCACGGTAAGTACTAAAAGAACTAATCAACGGATAAAAGTATCTTCTGCCTAGTATTCCATGGTTTCTCATTTCATAATAAAGCTGATCTCTAGATTTACCATACTTATCTTCGTCAATAAAAACAGGGAAATAACTATAATTATGACGCACATTATCCATGTCTTCAAAGAAACGAATACCAGGAACGTCACGCAACGCTTCGCGATACTTTAATGCAACCATACGACGTCTCTCTATTGCTTGATCTACTTGTTGCAGGTTTAGCAACCCGTACGCTGAACGGACTTCATCGACTTTTCCATTTATGCCTGGAGCAACAACTTCTGTTTCACCAACAAAGCCAAAATTCTTTAAGTAATCGATTCGTTTCTTTGTCTGCTCATCATGCACCACAAGAGCCCCCCCCTCAAGGGTATTAAACACTTTGGTAGCATGAAAACTAAGAGAAGACATATCTCCTTGACTAAGAACGCTCTCTCCATTAACCTCAACACCAAAAGCATGAGCAGCATCGTAGATAACCTTGAGACCATACTTATCAGCAATCTCCTGTATCTGCTTCATCTTAACAGGTTTACCATAACAATGAACAGGCATAATTGCCGTTGTCCTAGGAGTGATGGCCGCCTCAATCTTATTAGGATCTATTCCACAAGTTTCTTCTTCAATATCAACAAACACGGGTTTGCATCCATTCCACCATATACTGTGTGTTGTCGCAACAAAGCTATAAGGTGTCGTTATAACCTCTCCTGTAATATTTAATGCTTGAAGAGCAGTAAGAAGAGGAATAGTACCATTAGTGAATAAACTAATATAAGGGACCTTTAGATACTCGCATAAAGACTGTTCCAATTGGGCATGAAATTGTCCCATATTTGTAACCCACCGACTATCCCAAATGTCCTTAAGCATGGCATAAAACTCATCCAGATTAGGAAGAAGTGGCGAAGTAACGGTAATTTGCTTTTCCATATTATTATGATTTATCCTTTGCAAAATAATTTATAATGATTCTTTTTACTTCATTATACTCTTCAAGATTACTCTTTTCTGCAATAAAAAAGAATACTGTTACACCAATAATAATTTGGAGAGGAAGAATTATCCAATAGGAAATAGGTAAATACTTCAAAAAGTAAACAGAACAAGCCACCAAGAAAGCGATACCAAATGATGGCGCGATATCCTTGATTTGGGACCAGGAAGAATAACCAAGATTTCGCCCGGTATAATAACTATTTAGGAAAAAAGAGATGATACCAACTATAATAGTACCTAATAACATCCAATAAATACTAATAAAGATTCCAAGAACTATTGGAACTATAGCAATAACCTTTTTAATCAGTTCAAGGATTAAATATAAATCGCTTCTTCCTTGAACCTGAAGCATGTTTAAATTAATTGCATGAAGGGGCCATAAAGACATTGAAATGCAGATTAATGGCATATAACTAGCAGCCTCTAACCATTTAGGTCCGATAAGACAATATATGAGAGGTTTAGATATAGCTGCCAATGAAATCATACATATCGCAGTGATAAACATTGTAATTTTTATTATTTTACGATATGCGGCGACCATTCTATCTGTTTTATCTTGTATTTGAGACAGAACTGGAAGGCTTACTCGTTGTACGATGCTTGTTATATTTGATGAGAATATCGCTGCATATTCTTTTGCCCTACTGTATTGACCAAGCGTCGCAGGATTATAGTATTTTCCGACGACAACTTGATAGAGTTGATTCCAGACCCTATCAAGGAATCCACTTACCATAAGCTTCCACCCATACCCCCACATATATTTAAAGCTCACAATACTAAAAGACAATTGAGGCCACCAACGATTGTTAACCCACAATAAAAGGGAATATAATAATTGACGAGATATCTGTTGGCACACTAAGCTCCACACCCCAAATCCAGCAAAGGCAGCGCTAATACCTATAACCCCACTAACTAACGCCGAAAATACTGATACTTTTGCCTTAGTTTTAAAATCTATTTGACGAGTTAATATTGTATTCTGAACGATGGATAAAGCTTGAAGAATAATTAAAACTCCCATCACCCTCACTAGGGGAACGAGTTGCGGTCTATTAAAAAATTGTGATATTAAAGGTGCCCCTACAAACAAGATAATGAACATTACAACACTGATTGTTATATTTGAAAAAAACAAAGTGTTATAATCATCATTGACAACCTCCTTCTTTCTAATAAGGGCATTAGCAAAACCGCAATCCACAAACCCTTCAAGAATGGTAACAAATATTAGCACAATACCTATCAGGCCATACTCTTCCGGGGATAGAATACGGGCTAATACTAGTCCTACAACAAAGCTAACACCTTTCGCAAAAAAAGTATCAGCCGCACTCCAACTTACTCCTAATAAAGCTTTATCCTTTAAAGATGACACAGACATAATGTTTAATAATCCAGTTGCTGAGCTGCTAAACCCTTCTCTCGGAAGAAATTTGAATTTGTCCTCTCTTTCATCTCGTCAATCACCTTCAACAGATACTGACCATACTGATTATTTAACATAGGCTTGGCAAGTTCGCGCATTTTCTCTTCGTTAATCCAACCATTTCTATAAGCAATTCCCTCTAAACATGCGATTTTAAGCCCTTGACGCTTATCAATTACCTTCACAAAAGTACTTGCCTCTGCAAGGCTGTCATGAGTGCCTGTATCTAGCCAAGTGAACCCCCGCCCAAAGACTTGAACCTTCAATTCACCATCTTTCAAGAAATGTTGGTTAACCGAGGTAATCTCCAATTCTCCACGGGAAGAAGGTTTTATATGCTTGGCGATATTGACAACTTTGTTTGGGTAGAAGTAGAGACCAACAACTGCATAATTTGATTTCGGCTCTTTTGGTTTCTCCTCAATACCAAGGCATTTTCCTTGCTTATCAAATACAGCCACACCGTAGCGCTCAGGATCACTTACCCAATAACCAAAAACTGTGGCCATTTTATTATCCTCGGCATCCCTTACAGCTCTACGTAACTGACCACTAAAACCGCTACCATAAAAAATGTTATCTCCAAGCACTAAACATACACTATCCTCACCGATAAACTTTTCTCCAATAATAAAAGCTTGAGCTAATCCGTCAGGGCTAGGTTGCTCAGCATATTCAAAGTGAACTCCAAAATCAGAGCCATCACCTAAAAGACGCTTGAAACTTGGCAAATCATATGGAGTAGAGATAATCAAAATATCTCTGATTCCAGACAACATCAAGGCGCTGATAGGATAATAAATCATCGGCTTATCGTAAATAGGAAGGAGTTGTTTGCTTACTCCCTTAGTAATAGGGTACAGACGAGATCCGCTACCACCGGCTAATACTATTCCTTTCATAACTTATATAATTACTGCCCAAAAAAACAAATAAGTATCATAAATTAGATAATAGATAATCAGACCAAGAACAAGAGCAAAACCAAAACTAAAGCAGATACTTAAAATAGAATCTATTATTAAATTCCCAAAAATATCGTATTAATATCCTCAGCAATATACTTGGAAAAGACCTTTGCCCCATAAGAGTTTAAATGCATAGGTTCCTTAAACCATTCTTTATGACTCTCAAACTCCTCGTTATCATAGTAATCTAAAAAAGGGACACCTTTAGTTTTACATAAATTCCTAACAATATGAATATAAGGTAAATCCTTCTGTCCATATTTAGGCGATGCAACAACAATAATGGGAATCTGACTTGTCTTGGCTAAGTTGATCAGTTTCTCCATATATGAAACCTTAAAAGAATCTATTTTATAAACTTTGCTATCATTCGAGGGCTCAAGTTCATAACTGCCATATAAAGGGCTAAAGCCCTTGCTATAATCATTTTTGCCACGCAATCCTTCAGATACCAAAGAAATCAGACTCATATTATAGCGCATCATGCCCGAATGTACCTTGTACCACTCTTCAGATGATACATCAGAGATAATCTCCCCAGCCACTGGATGACGATAGTATGGCTTAAGGCGAGATATATACCGCTTGTGATTATTATCTTCAGTATAAACATGAATGTCAAAAGCCGGTTCCACATCATAAAGTATCAACCTGGGCTTATAGCGTTCAAGAACCATTCCTAGCAGACCATAAGCCAACACGACACCGTTGCCATCGTATCCAGCATTATAGACATCAATTCCTAGTGTATCACTTAGGAATGGGGTATCATAATGATGTCGCGCACGACTAGAACCTAGAATCAATACATCATGCTGGTCTTTCATGACCAAGTCATTAGTGCGCTTAGCATCTCCACCATTCACATTCTTGACAAGATAGTCACCTACACGGCCTACAGAGAAATCTATAACAACAACTATGATGAAGAAAATAAAAATGTTGATAGTGAAACGCTTCATTAGTTAAAAATTGACATATATAAACTGCCCGCCATCAATATTTCCAAACAAGAGAACCATACAGAATAACCCAACATAAATAGCCCATCGAAGAGGTTTAGCTTCAAGAAAACAAAACTTGTGATTAAAGAATTCGTCTCGGAAATCTTTAATAATAAGAATAGCTAAACTTATCAATAGTACAAAAGAAATTGAACCACCTAAATCAGAGAGGTCAGGCGTACCGAAAGAGGTAAACATCAAACTAAGAGCACTAATGGCATCTCCTATGGTTGGCATTCTGAAAAACACCCAAGCGAAATTCACAAACAGGAAAACTATACTACCCCTTAATAATTTTACCATCAAACTATTTCCATTATACTTCTGCCATCCTAATGCCTTTTCAAATATCTGCAACAAACCATGTATAACGCCCCATACGATAAAAGTCCAGTTGGCTCCATGCCAGAATCCACTAACTAAAAATGTCACAAAAATATTCCTATAAGTCTTAACCTTACTGCAGTGACTCCCTCCAAGAGGGATATAGACTTGCTGAGTTAACCATCTAGTTAGTGATATATGCCATCTATGCCAAAAGTCGGTTATACTTATTGCTAAATATGGACGCTTAAAGTTGCTGATAAGATTATAGCCCAATACCTTCGCGATACCAATAGCCATAAAAGAATAACCAGCAAAATCGCAGTAGATCTGTAATGAATAAAACAGACTTGCAACAAATATGGTTGATCCATTATAATGAATGTAATTGGCATAAATGGCATCAACAAATAATCCCAAACGATCAGCAATTACTAGTTTAATGAATATACCCCAAAGAAAGAATTTAAGTCCCTGCCTTATCTGTTCATAGTCAAACTTGTGTACATGCTTAATCTGTGGAAGCATTTCTTCTGCTTTACTAATAGGGCCAGACATGATTTGAGGGAAGAACGATACAAAGAGAAAATAATCTAGAAGATTCTTTTCGGCCCTAACCCTCTTGTGGTACACATCCAACATATACCCTACCGCTTGGAAAGAAAAAAATGATATTCCAACTGGGATAGCCCAGTTTAACCCAGGAAATCCAAATTGGATTCCCAAACATGCTAGTCTAGAACTAATGCTATTATTCAGGAAATTATAGTACTTGAAAACTAATAGTGGTAGTAGTCCAAGAAGAACAAACAAGCAGACAAGCTTATACCTCTTGTTCGAGGCTTGTGATTTTTCTAGCAAACAGGCACCGCAAAATGTAATAATCGTAACACCCAAAAGAACAAGCGCATATGCTGGCTTCCAGTTCATATAAAGAAGATAGCTTACCACAAGAAGCAATGCCTTCCGCCACATAATCCATTTAGCTGGAATACTCCAGTATATTATGAAAATAAATGGAAAAATTAGCCAGAAACTGAAAGAGGTAAATGACATT
>JAEEGL013525956.1_pt1 | contig 19786 bp, 11 predicted proteins | sample 9134231 | NCBI WGS metagenome assembly JAEEGL01 (sample SAMN16246548, study PRJNA631951) | gut metagenome | biome: gut microbiome; feature: rumen; material: fiber-attached | host: Bos | place: Iran: Karaj | collected 2018-10 | reverse complement strand
TGGCCTCGGGGCAGACGGGCGACTACAGCTGCAACTATATCGACAACATCAACCTCCGCACCGCCTCCAAGGGCGACATGCCTGACGACAGCTATGGCATGGAGTCCACGGCTCACAGCCTCACCCTCTACCCCAACCCGACAACGGGTATCCTGACCGTCGAGGCTGACGAGGAAGTCGTCCGCGTGGATGTCTATGACTACACAGGCCGCAACGTGGCGACCTTCCAAGGTCAGACCACCCTCGACCTCAGCCGTCTCGCCTCCGGTCTCTACACCCTCCGCGTCACCCTGCCCGAACGTATCGAAGTCCGCCGCGTGGTGAAGCAATAAACACCTTATCGGGCAAGATGCCCGTGTTCCAACCCTGGGCACCCCGGTTGGGGGTGCCCAGGGTTATTAGCCCCTCCAGAAGAACAGCGGACATAATCCATTGTTTATTCACAACTCCACCCCCCCATTACACTCCAAAAAAAAGTGCAGATAACATATTAATAAATTAATAATCAAAAAGCATTCAATTATCATGAAAAAACGAATACAACTTTTAGCCCTTATTGTGGCACTCTGTGCCGGAGGGAATGGCAATGCCCAGACTTTAGGGGATTACACATTCTCCACAGGTATAGATGCTTCTAAATGGATAACCATCACCGACAGCACAAATCTCCTTGGTCCATGGTTTGGGAGCACCTATGCTTCAACCTTGCAGGACATTGGTTTCGTATTCCCCTTTGCCGGGTCCTACTACACCCAGTATTCCGTCAACTGTGACGGTAATCTTAGGCTCGGACCCTGGCTGGTAGGTTCGAGCGGCTACTACTCGCCATTCGATGCCTATACCTGCGACATCAACAGTCCGAAAATAAACTTCTTCGGCACCAGAGGTGCCTTTCTCGATTCCATCCATTATATCTATGCCGAGAACACTGTCGACTCCCGCAACAAGCCCCTGCTGGTTATAGAGTTCTGTCTGGGAATGGGAGGCTCCAACAGTACCAACCGTACTCAAAAGTACAAATGGCAGGTACACCTCTATCCCAGTGGCAACATCGTGGGGGTTTTCTCTCCCGAAGCTCCCGGTATGCTCCCCAACACTTATACCCAACGGGGTCTTTGCTACAACATCAGGGACGGCTGGGTCATCAATTCCAATAACACCGCCACCCACTTTGGATACAGCAGTTCCACCCGTTGGTCTACCGGCCAGTGGCCCGCTCCCAACACCTACTACGCCTTCACCCGGCCTTATGTCCGATGCCCCAATCCTTTCTCGGTAACCTTAAACAATGTCACGCCCACCACCGCCACCCTCACCGTCACACCTATAGGCAACGAAACCTCTTGGCTGGCAACCGTATCCCCTGCCATTGAGGGAACCACCGAATACACAATGAGCGACACAACTCTTAATCTTACAGGTCTGTCGCCTAACACCGCCTACACTATCAACATCCATGCTATATGCAGTCCCAGCAGCAACAGCAACAACGTACCCCTGACATTCCAAACCCCATGCAATCCCAAACCGATGAACTACTTCACCGACTTCGAGCATGTCACCACCAGCACCTCCGGTAATACAGGTGTTTTGCCCGAAGGCTGGATTTTCGGTGCCTGGGAACGCGAAATGGATGACACACGTAAAGCCCAAGTGCGCTACAATCCCACTGTCGCACACAGCGGCAACTACTGTCTGGGACTCTCAGGAAGAGGATACACCACCATGCCCGCTTTTCAGAGTTCTTTCGACAATCTAAAACTATCCTTCTGGTTGAAAAAAACCAGCTCAAGCTACCTGCTGATTGTCGGCACTATGGACAATCCCTATGACACAAATACCTTCGTACCCATCGATACGATTAACAACACCAGTTCAAACAGCTATGTATACCACGAGTTAGACCTCTCCCGATATGCCGGACATGGGCAATATATCGCCTTCCACAACACCGCACTCCCCACCACGTCCTCACTGACAAGCATCTACTATATCGACGATATCGACATTGTCCCTGCTAACAGTTGCCAGCCTCCCGAAACCATAACCGCCTCCAACATACTCCATAAGAGTGCCAACGTCACCTGGGACGGGACTGGTAATGCAACCCAATGGCAATACACTTTCAACTCTGGAGCTATTACCACCGTCACGGGTACCGTGCCACACCTGACATTCACAGGGCTGTCTCCACAAACCAAACAAACTGTCAGAGTGCGTTCCATCAACGCCCCCGGCGACACCAGTGTCTGGAACACCTATCTGTTCTACACCCTGTGCGAAACCACCGTGCCTTACACCATGGGCTTCGAGTATGAGGAGGGATCCTCCATAGGCGAGGGCACAAAAACCGACTTTGTGGACTGCATGATACGCCTTAACAATGCAACCCAATACTTTGGACACCCTTATGTAACATTTACCGGCAACTGCAACCATACCCCCGACGGTGACCGAGGTCTCTTCTGGTACGACTGCGCCACCTCCCCAGGCCTCTACAGCGACTATCAGGCCGTTGTCCTCCCTGCTATAGACACCCAGGACATTCCTATCCGCGACATGCAGCTCTCCTTCTGGGCTCTCAACACATATAGCCAATACGATCCCGCCATTCAAGTGGGTATCATGACCAATCCCAACGACATCAATACCTTCGTGGCTGTCGACACCATCCACATCGACACCACCTACACCTGGGACGAATATCGCGTCTCCTTTGAAAGCTACACCGGCAACGGGGTCTTTGTCACCCTCAAAGCCGACCGGCCCACCTCTTCTTGGACGGCTTACCTTGACGACCTCACCCTCAAAAAGCGTCCCGACTGCCCCCATGTACTGAATCTCTCCGTCGATAGCATTACCACCAACTCAGCCTACATCTCCTGGGTCGAGGCAGGCTCTGCCACCAGTTGGGAAGTACAATACCTGACCACTGGTGCGTCTTCCAGCAGTACAGTCTCCGTAACTGTCTCTGACAGCAACATCACACTCTCCGACCTGCAAGCCAACACAGAATATACCGTTTGGGTTATTCCCGTATGCACCGGAGTGAACGATACTTTCCACACCTCTTTCCGAACCCGATGCAACCCTCTCGACACCCTTCCCTACACCATGGGCTTTGAGTCAAGCGAGGGTGTCAGCGCAGGCGAAACCTACTTGACCGACTTTGTCAACTGCATGTACCGCATCACCGATGGCATGTACAACAACTACTTTCCCTATGTCATCAACAGCAGCACCTGCAACCACACCCCCAGCGGTGGCCGTGGACTCTATTGGAGAGGTCCCTCGTCATTCAGCCACACAGGCTCCTACCAAGTTGTCGCCTTGCCTAATGTCGACACATTAATCTACCCTATCCGCAACCTCCAACTCTCTTTTTGGGGTCGCGGCACAGCTTACGACCAACCTTACCTCATTGTGGGTGTCATGACCAATCCATACGACATCAACACCTTCACAGCCGTGGACACTATAACAATCCTCCTGAACAACCTCTGGACAGAATACGTCACCACTTTCGACAACTACCATGGCAACGGCACCTATGTAGCCGTGATGGCGTCAGGCACAGATAACAGCTGGACCATTTCCATCGACGACTTCACCCTCAACACTAAGCCCGCCTGTCCCCGTGTGCAGAATATTGCTGTCCACAACATCGCACCCAACTCGGTCGAAATATCATGGCACGAGACGGGTACAGCCACCTCATGGGATATTCAATATCTGCAAAAGGGTAAATCTTCCTCCTATACCGTCTCTGCAACAGCATACGACACCACATTCACACTTACAGACTTGCTGGACAACACCGAATACACCGTCTGGATCGCCCCCGTATGCAACGAAGCCACCGAATTCGAACAGACCTCTTTCCACACCCTTTGCTTCGCCCTCGATACTCTGCCCTACACCATGGGCTTTGAATATTCCGAAGGCGTTAACACCGGGGGCAGCACCAGCACCTCTTTTGTCAACTGCATGTACCGCGTAAACAACGCCGCTATCTATTACGGCTATCCCTACGTGGCCAGAGACACCAGTTTCAACCACACCCCTGGAGGCAACAGAGGTCTATATTGGGCCTACTCCGGCCCCTCCTACAACCACGGCGACTACAAAATCGTCGCCCTGCCGGGTGTTAATCCCAATGCCTACAACGTCCGCGACCTGCAACTATCCTTCTGGTCCCGCAATTCTTATTCCACCAACTACGTTACATTCTACGTGGGAGTGATGGACAACCCCTACGACGTCAACTCCTTTGTCGCCATCGACTCATTCACCATCGACACCAAGAAATGGACTGAATACGTCACCTCTTTCGAAAAATACACTGGCAACGGCACCTTTGTCGCATTGAAAACCGTCGCCACAACCTCTTCCCGCACTGCCTACGTCGACGACCTCACCCTCTCCGTCCGTCCTAAACGTTGCGGCATCCCTGTCAATGAACTGCCCTATACCGACAACTTCGACTCCTACACCACATCAACCTCCGCCAAGACCGGCGTAGAACCCGACTGCTGGGTTCTCGTCCATCAAGATGTACCCATCACCGACGACTACAAACCCATGATTTACTGCAAATCCGATAACGCCCACAGCGGTAAGTATTCTCTCCTCATCAACAAACGCGGAATCTACGCCATGCCCTCTGTCGACACCAACGTGAACACCCTCCAACTTTCCTTCTACCTCAAGCAACAATATGCCAAATACCGACTCCAGGTGGGTGTCCTCTCCGACCTCAGCGACCCCTCCTCCTTTACCCCTGTCGTCACACTCGACAACGGCACCACAGGTGTAGAATATGTCTCTGTAGACTTTTCCTCCTACTCTGGCGACGGCCGCTACATAGCTTTCCGCAATATCCTTGCACCCGGCTACTCGGGCGACTTCAGTTGCAACTTCATCGACGACCTGACTCTGAATATACGCACACAGCAGTGCAGCATCTCCGTCTCCGACCTCCCCTATACCGACAACTTCGACTCCTACACTGCCTCCACCGAACCCAAGACCTTTGCTGAGCCTCCCTGCTGGACCCTCGCTCATCAGGACGTTTCCATCACCGATGCCTACAAACCAATGGTCTACTACAACTCCTCCAACGCCCACAGCGGCAACTACTCCCTCATCCTCAACAAGCGCGGCATCTACGCCAGGCCAAAAGTCGACATTAACGTCAACCGCCTCAAACTCACCTTCTATCTCAAGCAGCCCCAAGCCAAATACCGCTTGCAGGTAGGTGTCATGACCGACCTGGGCGATGCTACCACCTTCGTACCCGTTGCCACCCTCAACAACTCCTCCACCTCCGCCTCCGTCCTCCGCTCCGTCAGCTTCGCTTCCTACTCCGGCACAGGTCGATACATTGCCTTCCGCAATATTTTAGCCTCCGGCTACAATGGCGACTTCAGCTGCAACTACATTGACGACCTGACTCTCGCCCTCAACACCTCTGTATGCACTATCGATGAGTCCGATCTGCCCTATACCGACAACTTCGACTCCTATACCTCCTCTACCACCGCAAAGACAGGCGTGGAACCCGACTGCTGGACTCTCGTCCACAAAGACGTACCTTTCACCGACGAATACCTACCCATGGTCTACTACAAACCCTCCTACGCCCGCAGTGGCAACTACTCCCTCCTCCTCAACAAACGCTGCATCTACGCCATGCCTTATTACGACGGTGACATGAGTACCCTCCAGCTACGCTTCTACCTCCGTCAGCCCCAAGCAAAATACCGCCTACAGGTAGGCATCCTCACCGACATCTCCGACCCCACCACTTTCACCCCGGTCACCACACTCAACAACACCTCCACCTCTTCCTCCGTCCTCCGCACCGTCAACTTCTCCTCCTACACGGGAACAGGCCATTACATCGCCTTCCGCAATATCCTTGCCTCTAGCCATACGGGCGACTACAGCCTCAACTACATCGACGACCTCAACCTCACCGTGGCTTCGAAGGGTGACTTTAACGAGGAACCCTACACCACAGACAGCCGCCACCTATCCCTCTACCCCAACCCGACAACAGGTATCCTGACCGTCGAGGCTGATGAAGAGGTAGTCCGCGTGGATGTCTATGACTACACAGGTCGCAACGTGGCGACATTCCAAGGCCAGACCACCCTCGACCTCAGCCGCCTCGCCTCCGGCCTCTACACCCTCCGCGTCACCCTCCCCGAACGCATCGAAGTCCGCCGCGTGGTGAAGCAATAAACAAAAAGAAACCCCATCTCAAGCAAGGCATCCCAACCGGGGTGCCTTGTTCTTTAACTCCCCCCGAAAGATTTTGAACGCGGCGGCAGCCCTTTCTGAAATACAACAAAAAACCGGAGGTTTGGTGGGAACCTCCGGCTTGTAAAAGTGCTATTGCACTACCATGAAAAAATAGTTTATTCTTCTTCGTTGGCAGCTTCCTCGTAAGCCTTGAGCAGAGCTTGCTGTACATCGGCGGGTACGAGTTCGTAGCTGGAGAACGTCATGGTGAAGGTACCGCGACCACTGGTGAGAGAACTCAAAGCGGTGCAGTAACGGTTCATTTCGGCCAAAGGAGCCTTAGCCCTCAAAGTGGTGTACTTGCCTTCGGCATCCATACCCATGACGATGGCACGACGGCCCTGCAGGTCGGTCATCACACCGCCCTGGCTCTCGGTGGGAACGGTAACAGCGACGTCGTAGATGGGCTCCTTAATCTTGGGGGCAGCCAGCTTGAAGGCCTCGCGGAAAGCGGTACGACCGGCAATCTTGAAGGCGGTTTCGTTCGAGTCGACGGGATGCATCTTACCATCGTAGATATTCACCACAATGTCGCGGGCATAGGAACCGGTGAGAGGACCTTGCTCCATCTTCTCCATGATACCCTTGAGGATAGCAGGCATGAAACGGGCGTCGATGCTACCACCGACAATACAGTTGTTGAAGATAAGTTTTCCACCCCAGTCGAGGTTGTATTCCTGAGTGTCGCGGATGGGATACTTAGTCTGGTTAGGCATACCCTCGTAGTAAGGCTCGATGAGCATGTGAACCTCACCAAACTGGCCGCTACCGCCGGACTGCTTTTTATGACGGTACATAGCCTCTGCGCTCTTGGTGATAGTCTCGCGGTAAGGCACATTGGGAGCGGTGAAGTTGACACCCAGCTTATACTGGTTCTCGAAATACCATTTCACAGTATTGAGGTGCAGCTCGCCCTGGCAACCGAGGATGGTCTGGCGCAACTCGCGGCTGTTCTCAAGCGACAGACTGCGGTCGCTGTTGCACATATCCTTCAAAGCGGCTCCGACCTTCTCGTCGTCGTTGCTATTGGCAGCCTTCACAGCCACTGTGTAGATGGGGGTGGGGAACACGATTTCCTCTACCACATCGTCCGTATTCTTGGGGCTGGTGAGAGTCTGGTTGATTTTCACATCCTTCAGCTTGATGGTGCAGAAGATATCACCGGCGCAAACCTTCTCAACGCGCTGGCGATCTTTGCCCGAGCAAATCAGCACCTGGCTGACGCGCTCTTTGCTCTGGTTGACGCTATTGATAACATCCTGAGCCTCGGCCAACTCACCGTCAAACAGACGCAGATAGGTGATTTCGCCGAGATTCTTGTCCTTCGAGCTCTTGAAAGCGAAAGCAACAGTGGGATTGGCATTGTCGCATTTCAGTTCCTTGCCGGCCTTGGTCTTCTTGAACTCAGCCACCTCGTTGGGGGCGGGAACATTCTGGCCGATAAACTCAAGCAGACGACCGACACCCATGTTCTCCTTAGCGCTGGTGCAAAGGATGGGGAACAAGTCGCGCTTGTCGATAGCCAGACGCAAAGCCTTGCTCAACTCCTCGGGAGTGAGGTCGCCATTCTCGAAATATTTCTCCATCAGTTCATCGTCGGCTGCGGCAGCCTCTTCCACCAAAGCCATACGCATCTCCTCAGCCTTTCCGGCATGTTCGGCGGGGATGTCGGCCATCTCCATCTTGCCGTCCTTGAAGGTGAGCAGTTTATTGGCGACAATGTCGACAACCTGGTTGAAACCAAGACCCTGATTGACGGGGAACTGGAGCACGGTGCACTTGTTGCCAAAGAAATCCTTCAGCTGATTGACGCTGTCGTCGAAGTTGGCCTTCTCGGCATCGAGATGGTTGACAACGAAAAGCATGGGGGTGTTCAGCTTGTTGCTGTAGCGGTAAGCGATTTCAGTGCCTACCTCGACACCGCTCTGGGCATTGACCACAACCACGGCGGCCTCCACCACGTTGAAAGCTGCTGCCAGCTCGCCCTGATAGTCGGCGAAACCGGGAACATCGAGAATATTTATCTTCTTGCCACCGAATTCAGTGTACATAAGAGAGGTCTCGACGCTGTACTTACGGTCGAGCTCAATGTCGCGATAGTCGCTAATGGTGTTCTTTCCGTCTACGGTGCCGCGGCGATTGATAAGGCCTCCGCAGAAAGCCATGGCCTCAGCCATGGTAGTTTTGCCCGATTTGGCTCCGCCCACGAGGGCGATGTTACGGATGTCGGATGTCTGATATACTTTCATGTTGTTATTATATATATTTTGTTTTCTTCTTCAAATTAATAGGCTATTGCCAACACCTTTTCTATTAGCATATTATGGCACGAAAAGATGCCTTCACGCCAAAAATACCGAAAGGCAAAGATACAAATATTTTTCAAATTATTGAAATAAAATTGCAAACGTTTTTCCGAAATATGGGAAAAATGTAGTATTTTTGCACTGCGAAACGAATAACACACGGCATCATCCAGCAGTATGGGAGTCATTGCAAAACAGAGCATCAAAGGAGCCTTGGCCAACTATTTGGGAGTCCTCATAGGCGCCGTCACCACATTTTTTGTAGTGACCGACCTCTTGACACAAGAAGAGATAGGCCTCACCCGTGTCATGGTCGACGCCGCCATGCTCTTTGCCGGCCTTGCCCAACTCGGCACCAATGCCTCCATCCTGCGTTTCTACCCCCGTTTCGCCACCCCCGACCGTCCCGAACTGCGCGACCACGGTTTCTTCGGCTGGACACTCATCCTCCCCTTCCTGGGCTTCGCCGTCCTTGCCGTTCTCTTCTTTGTGTTCAAAGACAGCATCGTCGCCTACTACTCCCACGAGGCTCCCCTCCTCGTCAACTATGCCTACCTCCTCCTGCCCCTCACCTTCTTCGTGCTCTACATGACCGTCTTCGAAACCAACGCCAGCGTACTCCTCCACATAGCGCTCCCCAAATTCGTCCGCGAAGTGGTCATCCGCCTCCTCAACCTCATTGCCTACCTGCTCTACGGCCACCGTCTCATCTCCCTCGACCTCTTCGTCATCCTCTTCTGCTCCTCCTACGCTGTGGCCACCGTCATCAACTTCGTCTACCTGCTCACCCTCGGCCGCATCTCCTTCCGCCCCGACTGGAAATTTGTCGACAAAACCCTCTTCCGCGAGATAGGGGTCTACACCCTCTTCATGACCGCCACAGTGTTGGCAGGCAACATCAAACTCTTCAACTCCATCTTCATAGCCAAAGAAAGCCTGGCCGCGGCAGGCATCTACACCATTGCCTGCTACATAGCCAACGTGGTGGAAATACCCTACCGCTCGCTCGGTGCCATCTCCAGCCCCATCATCTCCCAAGCCGTAGCCACCGGCAACATGGACGAAGTGAACCGCCTTGGGCAGCAAGTGTCGCTCCACCAGCTGCTTGTAGCCTGCATGCTGCTCTTCTTCATCTGGATAAACCTCACGCCCCTCTTCGCCGTCATCCCCAACGGAGCCGACTATGTGTCGGGCATGGGCGTGGTGCTCTTTCTGGGCATAGCCAACATCCTCAACTCCACACTCAGCATCTCCACCAACATCCTCAACTTCTCGCGCCACTATGCCTTCTCGCTCCTCTTCATCTCCCTGCTCACCGTCACCGCCATCCTCCTCAACCTCCTGCTCATACCCAAATGGGGTGTCACCGGCTCGGCCTGCGCCACCCTGGCCGCCTACGTGGTCTACTTCACCCCACTGCTCACCCTCCTGTGGCTCAGGCTTAAAGTAACCCTCTTCAGCCGCAAACAACTCCACGTGCTGCTCTTCACCCTTGCCCTGTTCGGACTCAACACGCTGTGGGAATGGCTGCTCTCACCCCTTTTCGGGCTGATGGGCAACAGCCTGTGGGTCATACTTCTCCAAGCCCTTGTGCGCACAGCCTTCTTCGCCGCCATCGCCATTGTATTCATCCGCCGCATGAACATCTCGGCCGATGTAAACAACCTGCTCAAAAAACTGAAGCTCTAACAGTTGGCGGCATTCCAAAGTCGATTTCAACCCACCTCCTCCCATATCCTTCGGCAAGGGCACCTTCGCTCGTTCGCCGTTTCTTCAGCGTCAGTTCTCCCATATTTCTCCCATCCTGCATGGGAGAAATATGGGAGAAATATGGGAGAACTAAAGGTGAAGTAGCGAAGAATGGTTGAACCGACTGATAGCCCCGGATAAAAATGCCACAATGTACTTTATGAAATAGGTTGGCGGCCGCGCGTCTTCGACGCGCGGCCGCCAATAGGTTATTCCGCTTTGTCATTCGGACAGCATCAACCGACGCTCTCTTTCAGTTTTTCAGCATTTTCGGCCAGCTGGAGGGCATCGATGAGGTCCTCGATGTCGCCGTCCATGAATGCCGGGAGGTTATACATGGTGTAGCCTATGCGGTGGTCGGTGACGCGGCTTTGGGGGTAGTTGTAGGTACGCACCTTTTCGCTACGGTCGCCCGTGGCAACCATGGTTTTGCGTTTGGTGGAGAGTTCCTCCATGTATTTGTTGTATTCACGCTCGTAGAGACGTGTGCGGAGGATGGAGATGGCTTTCTCCATGTTTTTGATTTGCGATTTCTGGTCCTGCATCGACACTACAATGCCGGTGGGGATGTGGGTGAGACGCACTGCGGAGTAGGTGGTGTTGACGCACTGGCCGCCAGGACCCGAGGCGCAGAAAGTCTCCTTCTTCACGTCGGACATGTTGAGTTCAACATCCAGCTCTTCGGCTTCGGGCAGAACCACGACTCCTGCCGCCGAGGTATGGACGCGGCCCTGGGTTTCGGTGGCGGGGACACGCTGCACACGGTGCACGCCGCTTTCGTATTTAAGCATGCCATAGACTTTCTCGCCCGAGACGTTGAAGGTGATGTCCTTGTATCCGCCCGAGGGGCCTTCGTTGAAGTCGACGACCTCGATTTTCCAATGTTTCTTCTCGCAATAGCGGGTGTACATGCGGAAGAGGTCGCCGGCAAAGATGCAGGCCTCGTCGCCGCCGGTGCCGCCGCGTATTTCCACCACGGCGTTTTTGCTGTCGGCGGGGTCCTCGGGGATGAGCATGATGCGGATTTCCTCTTCCATGGCATCGCGGCGGGCGGTGCTGTCGGCCAGTTCTTGCTTGGCCATTTCGCGCAGTTCGTCGTCTTTCTCGGTGCTGAGGAGTTCTTTACATTCGGCAATGGTGTCGAGGAGTGCTTTATAGCGGTGGTAGGCCTGCACCACGGGTTGCAGGTCTTTGTAGTCTTTGCTCAGCTTTACGAAGCGTTTCATGTCGGATGTGACCTGAGGGTCGTTCATCTGCTTTTCTATCTCCTGATAGCGGTCGTAAATGGCTTCCAGTTTGTCTAACATGGTATTGAATACTAAAAAGTGAAAACTAAAATCTAAAAGTTATTGTCGTTAATCACACCACACTTGTCCGACGCCAAAACCGGGGCGGCGTAGATGCCCAGGAGGGTCTGTCGGAATTCGTCGCCCATGCCGGCACGGAGGCAGGCATCGTCGATGTAGCGGATGAATTGGGCTGTTTTTTCGGTGTCGTCGACCTTGCGGCCACGCAGGAGGTCGGCGGCCACGCGGTTGCCCTCGAAAAGGCGGAAGTTGTCGGAAATGCGGCGGTCGATCAGTTCGGCCACCTGGGTTTCATTGCCGTTGAGTGCGGCGATTTCGTCGGGGCTGATAGGCTGGCAGACAGCAAGGTGCACCCTCCCTTTGTAATCCATCATGCCGCTGACAATGCTTTGGGTGTCTTCGCCCGGGGTTTTGACGTAAGGCCCCTGGCGGCGGAGACACATCTCGCGGGCTTTCTGCATTCCGCAGGGTTCCCATTCGTAGGAGACGGACAGCGGGACGATATTCATCGAGGCGAGAGCCTGAACGGGTGAGTCGTTGTTGGAGTTGCGGGCAATCATTTTCAGCAATGCCGGCTCGGTGCGGTCATGGCCGTCTTTGGTACGCCCGTTGCGCTGGGCAATCCACACGCTCTGCTTTTCCTCGTTGACAAGGCGGTGCAGAGTGGAAGACATTTCCATCAGAATGTTGTAATATTCCTTACGGTTGCCACCGCGGGGCATGCCTATCATCTTGTTCACCTTGGCCAGCTGGAGCATGAGGGGCATCTCGAAGAGGTTGGTGCCCACAACCACATGGGTGGTGTCGCGGCCGAGGCTGATGAGCATGTATTGCAGGAGCATGGCGTCCAGCACTATGTCGCGGTGGTTGGAAATGAAGAGGCATGGTTTGCCGTCGAGGTATTGCTCGCCCGACCATGAGAAACCGTCCATGGTGTGGTTGACAATATATTGGCAGCCACGGAACATGGCATCGGCCTGGAATTGGCGCACACTTTCATAGGCCGCGAAACGTTGTTTCCGTTCCTCGGCCGACAGTTCGGGGAAGAGTTTTTCGGCCAACGGGATGTCTGCCACAGCAGCCATTATCGCCTTAAACTCTTGTTCCATAGCCGGATAGTATTCAACGACTGAATCCATACAAACGGCAAAATTACGAAAAAAAAATGATACTTCGTGAATTGTGGGTGTTTTCATGCGGAATTGTGCCCTGTTTGGGCACCTGCCGAGGGGCTGTTTTGTTAAAAAGTTTTGAATATTTTTTTTATTACAATAAAAAAAGTGTGTATCTTTGCACCATGAAAAAATACCCGCTGCTATTATCTATCGTATTGATAGTGTGCACACTACAGGCAAATGCTCAGAACTCGGAAACCCAATGGGACGAGGAAATTGCCGTTGTAGTGGGCACTTTGGACAGCACAGTGGCGGGAACATCGTCGCTTTTTATTTGGAATAATGAGTTGTGGACAAGCAATGACCACGGCACCTTTGCCATGCACCAGTTGGACCTGTCCACCGCTAAATCGAACCAGGTGTTGTCCGAGGAATTGACATTCAAAGATATGGAAGAAGTGGCTCAAGACGACCGCTTTTTTTATTTTGGGGATTTCGGAAACAACAGCTCCCGTCTTCGCCAAGACCTGTGCGTCCTGAGACTGGACAAAGAAGCATGGAACAACGGCAACTGCCATTTCGACACGATAAAATTCACCTACCACGGCTACAACCCCAATGGCGAAAGCTCAAAGGGGTTGCCTACCACCGATTTCGACTGCGAGGCGATGGTGGCTGTGGGAGACAGCCTGTACCTCTTCACCAAGCAGTGGACATCGCAACAGACGGTGTGCTACCGATTGCCCAAAGAGCCGGGGTCCTACACGGCCATGCCAATGTTCAGACTGAATGTGGATGGGCTGGTGACAGGAGCCTGCTATTTCGAGAGAGCAGTCAATCGTAACGAGACGAAAAGTGTATTGATGCTTTGCGGGTACAGCCTTCTTGTGCAGCCTTTCGTTTATGTGATATACAATTTCACCGGCACCGATTTCTTTCATGGCGACCGGTTGAAAATCCACTTCAGCGACATTATCGGTCTTCAAACCGAGGGCATAACCACACACAACGGCCTTCACTATTGGACTACCAACGAGGAGTTCAACCGTATGGGGGTGAACCATCCGGCAGAATTGCGTATGCTCGACCTTACGGAATACTTGCACGACTACCTGTATCCCGACAATTCGTCCACCATCCCGGATTTGATGTGGCTGGGTGTTGACTCTCCTGACCAAAGCGAGACACTGACCCTTTCCCCAAATCCCACCAACGGGTTGGTGAAGATGATGTCCTCCTCTGCCCAAATCCTCGACGATGCGATTGCGGGGAAGATCAAGGTGGAGGTGCTCGACACTCAGGGCAGGGCAATGCCCGTGAAGGCGGAAAAAGGGTGGATTGACCTCCGGGGCATGGCATCGGGGACATACATCGTGCGTATGACCACCCCGCGAGGCAGCATCATCACGCGACAAGTCATCCTAAGAGCAAGAAGGTAACAAAGACAGGAAGTTGAGGACACCAGTTCTCAACTTTTTTGTTTCCATATCTGCCAGCTGAGTTCGGCTTGCCGATGCAGCATGGCGAGACCACCGAGAGTGGCAGCACCCGCCGACGCTGCCTGTTGAAGGAACAGGGTCGGCGAAGGATTGTAGACGAGGTCGTAACAAAGATGTCTCGACGATAATAGCTGCGGCCAAGGCCAAGGGGAGGAATCAATGTCGGGGAACATGCCTACCGGCGTGGCATTGACGATGAGCAGCCGAGAGTCAACCTCCTGCATCGCTGTGTGGTACGAAACAGCACTCGGATGCTGCTCAGGATTGCGCGAAACGAAAGTATACCCTATCCCCAGCACATGGAGAGCGTGGCCTACGGCTTTGGCTGCCCCACCGGTGCCGAGCACCAAGGCCGAAGTGTGCCAAGGGCGTAAGAGAGGCTCCAACGTCTGCCCGAAAGCGGGGGCATCGGTGTTATGGCCTATGAGAAGGCCGTCGCGACATTCCACACAATTGACCGCCCCAATAGCCTGAACAGCGGCATCGCAGCGGTCCATCTGCGGCACCACCGACTCTTTGAAAGGGATGGTCACATTGAAACCCGCTATGCCACATTCCTCAACCCAGCGGTGAAGGTCTCCCAAGCTTTCCATCTCATAAAGGTTGTATTCGGCATCTGCAATACCGCATCGGACAAACATCCCGTTAAACCACTGGGGAGACCAAGAATGGCGCAGCGTTTTTCCGATAAGACCGTATTTTTTCATGCTGCAAAGATACGACTTTTTTTTGAACTGAAACCCCCGCAACCCGCCAGGAGTTATTTCTTCGTTCCTAATTGCATTTTTTTTCGTATCTTTGCACTTTCAAGTGAATGACAAAAATGAAGAGAATTCTATACGTTATCCTACTAATTATCAACTTGATTTTTGCCGCCGCACTGATTGTGTCGACACTGGCGGGAAAGGTGGAACCAAGCCGTATGGTGCTTGTTTCAATACTCAGTTACGGATATATGGTCTTTCTTTTGGCCAATATGTTGTTTGCCATCATGTGGCTATGTCTGTCGCGGTGGGAGTTTTTGATTTCTGTTGCAGCCATCGTGGCACGGCTGTCGTTCCTGCCGCTGTTTTTCCAACTGGGCGGCACCAGCGACCCCCAAACGGGCGAAGGCACACTGAGGTTGATGACCTTCAACACCCATGCCTTTGCAGGGATGGACGACGACACCTTGATGCGTCCCGATTCGGGAGCCATATTGCTGTTGAAACTTCTCGACGAGGAGCAACCCGATGTGCTTTGTATGCAGGAATACTACATTTCTCCCCGCAAGGTGAAAATGCGCGACAGCCTCAGAAGCAGGGGCTACACCTACAACTACGGCATCCACGGAAAGAAAGGCTGGTCACAATGCGTGCTTTTCTCCCGTTGCCCCATAGTAAGGGAATACGACATGGACAGGCGGTCGAAGTTCTATGTCGATGTGGAAAAGGACGGCAAAGTGGTGCGTATCTGCGTGGTTCATCTCCACTCCTATCGGCTTAACGAGGACGACTTCGAAAGCTTTGAACGCCTTTCGCACGCCCAGACCGACAGCACCACCCAACGGTTCCTAAAGAAATTCGAGAAAGCCACAAAACAACACGAAAAGGAATGGAAGGAAGAACTCCTGCCACTGGTTGAGAAGAGTTGCCTACCAATAATTGTCACCGGCGATTTCAACGACACCCCGGCATCCTACATCTACCAACAGGCACGGGAACTGCTCAACGACTCCTATGTTGAACAAGGGCGCGGTTTTGGCACCACCTACCACGGTCTTTATCCCGCCTTCCGCATCGACTATATCCTCCATAGCCGCGACATTGAAGCCCTCTCCTACAAACGGGTGCAGACACCTATCTCCGACCACTACCCCATTGTGGCGGATTTGAAAATCAATTAATCGCCAAGAATGACCCGCAAGGAACAATACGAGCGCATGATTGCCTACTTCGAGCAGGCACGTCCCACCGCACAGACCGAGCTGGAATACCACGACCCCTTCCAACTGCTGGTGGCCGTCATTCTTTCGGCACAATGCACCGACAAGCGGGTGAACATGACCACCCCGGCATTGTTTGCCGCCTATCCCGATGCCTTCGCCATGGCCAAGGCCACCCCTGAAGAGATTTTCGAATACATCCATTCCATTTCCTATCCCCACAACAAAAGCAAACACCTGGCAGGTATGGCGCGCAAACTGGTGGAGGACTTCGGAGGCACCGTCCCCGGCGACATAGACGAGCTGCAAACGCTTCCCGGGGTTGGTCGTAAAACCGCCAACGTCATTGCCTCGGTGGTGTTCAATCTGCCCGCACTGGCTGTGGACACTCATGTCTTCCGCGTGGCCAACCGCATAGGCCTCACCCGCAACAGCAAGAACCCTCTCCAAACCGAGCGCGAACTGGTGAAGCATATCCCTCAGGACAAAATCCCCATCGCCCACCACTGGCTCATCCTCCACGGCCGATATGTATGCCAAGCCCGCAAGCCCCACTGCGGCGAATGTGGCATCGCCGACATCTGCCTGTATCATATCAAAAACAATAAGATCAAGAAAGAGCCCACATGCTAACCCACCCGTTATTCCTCATAGGCCTTATTGCAGTAGCCATCCCCATTGCAATACACCTGTTGCAGCTTCGACGCTACCGCAAAGTATATTTCAGCAACGTCGACATGCTCGAAGAGCTGGAGAACGAAAACCGCCGCCAGCGCAACCTTCGCCAGCTGCTCATCCTGGCCGCTCGCATCCTCACCATTGTGTTCATCGTCCTGGCCTTTTGCCAACCAGTCATCCCCAACAAAGACAGCCACATGGTTGCCGGTGCCACCGTGGTGAGTGTCTATATCGACAATTCCTACAGCATGGAATGTGGCGGCATGGACGGAAGCCTGATAGAATCCGCCCGACAGAAAGCTCACGAGATTGCCGAAGCCTACAGCCCCGAAGTTCAGTTCCAACTGCTCACCAACAACGCCTCGGGCAACCAGTTCCGCTGGCTGAGCCGTGAAGAGTTCCTGGCTGCCGTCGACGAAGTTCAGGCAGGCGCCGCCACAGCCCCCTTGTCCAAGATTGCCCTGCGCCAACACGAGTTCCTCTCCTCCTCTCAGGCCGGAAACCGCCACGCCTATATACTCAGCGACTTCCAGCAAAGCACCGCCGACCTTGCCAACTACCCTTCCGACAGCACCATACTCACCACCTTCATCCCCCTCGACGGCAGTAGTGTCGCCAACATCTTCATCGACAGCCTTGCCTTCAACAGTCCAGCCTATTTCAAAGGAGCCACCGTCAAGGTTGAGGCACGCGTGCGCAACAGGGGGGACAAGGCAGTAGAGAAACAGCCCCTGCGCCTCTACGTTTCGGGCAGCCAACGCGCTGTCACCTCGGTCGACATTGCCGCCAACGGCTCCGCAACAGCCACCATGTCCTTCACCATTGCCGACGACAGTCTGCTCCTAGGCTATGTCGAAACCACCGACTACCCCATCACCTTCGACGACCGCATGTTCTTCTCCATCCCCGTCACCCCAAGCATTCCCCTGCTGGTGATTAGTGGCAAAGGAGAGAACCCCTTTATCAAACGTCTCTTCGCCGACGACTCCCTCACCTCCTACCGCCAAGAGCCTTACGACCGCCTCGACTATTCCCATATTGCAGAAAGCCGCTGCATCATCCTCGACGAACTCCATGCCATCCCCTCTGGCTTGGCACACACCCTCCAACAGTTTGTCAACGACGGCGGCACCCTCCTTGTCATTCCCGCCGAAGGTGCCGAGCTCTCCTCTTACAACCAACTCCTCGCCTCCCTCCGTGCTCCCATGCTGAGCACCTGGCAGGAAAAGGCCTCACGGGCACAAACCATCCAATACAACCACAGCCTTTACCAAGGTGTCTTCCAACGCTATAACGATGAGGTGGAAATGCCTTCCGTCAAAGGCTACTACATGCTTCAGCCCTCCTCCTCCACCGTGTCGCGGCAAATCATTAGCCTCCTCGACGGCACCGCTCTCCTTTCCGAAACAGTCTCAGTCCTCGGGCACCTCTACCTCCTCGCCACCCCCTTGCGTTCCGAGCGTACCGACTTCGTCCACCAAGCCCTCTTCGTCCCCACCCTCTACAACATTGCACTCTTCAGCTCACCCCAGCCCCTGCCCTATCAAACCATTGCCGCCACTGACCCCATACCCCTCGGACCCCAACCCCAAGAGCGCTCCCCACGCCACATGGTCAACGCCGACCCCGATGCCCATACCTCCTCTTTCATCCCCGACATACGCCACACCGGCTCCCGCTGGTTCCTCATCCCTCATGGCGAAATCACACAAGCCGGTAACTATATCCTCTCCCCTGCCCCAACCGAGGGCATCGCCTTCAACTACAACCGTCAAGAATCCGACCTCGCCTGCCTATCACGCGACGACATCAAGCAAACCCTCCGCAATGCCGGACTTGACAACTGCCGTCTCTCTCCCCCTGCCGCCAAATCCATGACCGACTACATACGCAACCGCAGCCAAGGCACTCCCCTCTGGCGTTGGTGTATCGCCCTCGCCCTCCTCTTCCTCCTGGCCGAGACGCTCCTCATCCGCCTCTCCGGCAAAACATTCTCCAACAAGCCCAAACCCCAAACCCACAATGCTTAGCATAAACAACATATCCAAATCCTTCGGCTCCTTCCAAGCCCTCGACGGCATCAACCTCCACGTCCGCAGGGGTACCGTCTTCGGGCTCTTAGGTCCCAATGGCGCCGGCAAAACCACCCTCATCCGCATCGTCAACCACATCATCGCCCCCGACAGCGGCACCCTCGTCTTCGACGGCCACCCCATGACCGACACCGACGTCATGCAGATTGGCTACCTGCCCGAAGAACGAGGACTCTACAAGAAGATGCGCGTGGGCGAACAGGCCGTCTATCTAGCCCGCCTCAAAGGTCTCGACAAAACCACCGCCGAGCAACGTCTCCACCAATGGTTCGACCGTCTGGAAATCAACGACTGGTGGAACCGCCGTGTCGAAGAGCTCTCCAAAGGCATGCAACAGAAGGTCCAATTCGTGGTCACCGTACTCCACAACCCCCAACTACTCATTTTCGACGAACCCTTCAGCGGCTTCGACCCCGTCAACGCCGACCTCCTCAAACGCGAAATTCTAAACCTCAAACAACAAGGCTCCACCATCATCTTCTCCACCCACAACATGCCCTCGGCCGAAGAGCTGTGCGACGACATCGCCCTCATCAACCACGCCCATGTGGTGCTCAGCGGCTCCCTCGCCGACATCAAAGCACAGAACCCCGGCAAAGACCTCGACCGAATATTTATTGAAACTGTAAAACAATGAACAAGATACTCCTCGTCATACAGCGCGAATACTTCACCCGCGTCAAAAAGCCATCCTTCTGGATTCTCACCCTTGTCGTTCCCATCCTGCTGGCAGGGGTCTATGCCATCCCCATCATCTTAGCCGCGCGTCCCTTAGAGCACGCCAACGTGCTGGTGGTGGACGACAGCGG
>JAEEGL012480670.1_pt1 | contig 19786 bp, 19 predicted proteins | sample 9134231 | NCBI WGS metagenome assembly JAEEGL01 (sample SAMN16246548, study PRJNA631951) | gut metagenome | biome: gut microbiome; feature: rumen; material: fiber-attached | host: Bos | place: Iran: Karaj | collected 2018-10 | reverse complement strand
GGCGGGGTCACACCCGGTCCCATTCCGAACCCGGCAGTAAAGTCCGCCTGCGTCACTGTCTGTACTGTATTGCGCAAGCGTACGGGAACACAATAACGCTGTCAACCACTTTTCCTCTTCTATCCGTTCAGACGGCAGTCTGAAAATATCATCGATTCTTTCGTCGATTGCCGTACTGTGAGTATTTTAATTAGTTACACATAAGGAAGGGCGATGATCCTTATCAAATTCGGTGGAAGCGTCATTACAGACAAATCCAGATACCGTTCGTTCAACCAGGAACGCGTCAAAGAGCTCTGCAGGGAAATAAAGGAATCCGGAGAGAAGGTCATCGTGGTTCACGGGGCAGGCTCGTTCGGGCACGTGCTTGCGAAGGAGAACCGCCTCAACGACGGATTCATCAGCACCTCGCAGATCCCTGCCGTCGCACAGGTCTGCTATGACATGAGGGACCTGAACGCGATGGTCGTCAAGGAACTGAACGAAGCGGGACTGCCTGCGGTATCCGTGCCGACAGGATCATGCTTCATGATGGAGGACAGGAGACTGAACATGGAGCACAGCGAGGTCCTCAGGAACATGTTCGCTAAGGGCATCATGCCTGTGATGTTCGGCGATGTCGTCATGGACCAGAAGCTGGGATTCGCCATCTGTTCGGGCGATCAGATAATGGAGCTCATGACCAGGATATTCAAGCCTACGCGCGTGATCTTCGTATCGGACATAGACGGCCTCTACGACAAGGATCCAAAGAGCAACGAGGATGCGAAGCTCATCGAGGAAGTGAACAAGAAGGTCCTCGAGAGCGTGAGCACGGACATAACCGTCGACGATGTGACAGGCGGAGTGCGCGAGAAGATGGAGACCATGCTCAGGATGTGCTCCAAGGAATGCGACTGCGTCCTGATCAACGGGAACGCTGACGGAAGATTGCTGTCACTTCTGAAGGGCGAGAAGGTGCCCTGCACAATAGCCAGAGGGGAATGAAATGAAGATCGAGGGTAGAAAAGCGGATCACATCAACATCTGTCTTGAGGAGAAGGTGTCGCCGGACTACAGGTACTGGGACGACATCAGGCTCATGCACGAGGCACTGCCTGAGGTGGATTATGATGACATAGACACATCATGCTGCGTCCTCGGGAAGAAACTGTCATTCCCGTTCATCGTCACCGCCATTACCGGCGGGTTCGAAGGCGCCAAGAAGATCAATGCGAACATAGCGGAGGCCTGTGCGGAACTGGGCATCGGAATGGGTGTCGGTTCGGAGAGAGCGGCGATCGAGGGCGTTGACAAGGAGAGCTACAGCATCATCAAGGACTACGACGTACCGCTGGTCATCGGAAATGTGGGCGCTCCTCAGCTCATCGACCAGAAAGGGAAGAAAGGATTCACCGCAGAGGATGTCGGGATCGCGAAGGACATCATCGATGCGGATTACATGGCGATCCATCTCAACTATCTCCAGGAGGCCGTACAGCCCGAAGGGGACATGAGATCGAAGGGATGCTTCGACGCGATCAGATCGCTGGCCCGCGAATTCCCGCTCATAGTGAAGGAGACCGGAGCAGGCATGTCGCCCCGTACCGTCTCCAGACTCAGCAACATCGGCATCGAGGCCATCGACATCGGAGGCGCCGGAGGGACCAGCTTCTCGGCGATAGAGATGTACAGGGCATCCAAGGCCGAGAACGGCCTGAAACAGGAATTGGGCTACACATACTTCGACTGGGGCATACCCGCGCCCGTATCGCTGATGACGGCAGAGACCGATCTCCCGCTCATCGCGTCCGGAGGGATACTCACAGGACTGGATGTCGCCAGGTCGATAGCGTTGGGAGCGGCATGCGCAGGAGGCGCATACGTGATACTCCATGAGGCCGTGGAATCCGCCGAAGCGGTGAAGAACGTCCTCAGACTGATGATGGAGGAGTTCAGGACAGCGATGATGCTCACCGGCTCCGGCACAGTGGAAGAACTGGCGAATGCAGATTACGTGGTCATCGGAGAGACCAGACAATGGGTGGAATGAAAATGGATGTCAAGACCAGAATGAAAGAGATGTCGAAGGAACTCGACGAACCTATCAAATCATACATAGCGGACGAACTCCCCTCGAACCTGATAGAGGCTGCCAGGCAGTACCCCTATGCAGGCGGCAAGAGGATGAGACCGTCGATGGTCATCGCCGCATGCGGTGCCGTCGGAGGAGACAAATCGAAAGCGGTCCCGCTGGCGGTCGCGATAGAATACATCCACAACTTCACACTGATCCATGATGACCTGATGGACGGCGACGAGATGCGCCGCGGAATGGTGACGTCCCACGTGAAATACGGGATGCAGACGGCCATCCTCGCAGGCGATGCCTTGTTCGCAAAGGCCTTCGACATCATCTCCGAACTGGATGTGCCAGATGATGTTCTCAGGAAGATCCTGAAGATCGTTACGGTCGCAGTCTGGGACCTCGCGAGGGGACAGCAGATGGACGTCAACAACGAGAACGGCGAGGCCGTCACGATGGAAGAGTACATCGAGACCATCCGTCTCAAGACCAGCGTCCTGTTCGCTGCCGGTGCCGCCGGCGGTGCATTGGTGGGCGGTGCCGACGATGCCACGGTGAAAGCCGTGCACGAGTACGCCATGTCGCTGGGTGTCGCATTCCAGATGTTCGACGATATCCTCGGTATCATCGGAGACCCCAAGAAGACCGGTAAATCGGCAGGGAACGACATCCGCAAGGGAAAGAGCACGGTCATGGTATGCCACGCCCTCAAGAACATCAGGGATGCCGACGACCTGAAGACGTTCCATTCGGTCCTCGGAAAGATCGATGCCTCCGAAGAGGAGATCGACAAGGCCAGGGAGATCCTGAAGAAGACGGGAAGCATCGATTACGCCATCGAGATGGCCGAGAAATACACGAAGGATGCCATCGCCAAGCTGGACTGTCTGAAACCCGGTGCGGACAAGGAATTCATGGTCGCTCTCGCGGAATACGCGATGGCCAGAGAAGTCTAATCGCTCTCGATGCCGTTGGAAACGATGCGGTAGTTGGCGAACTTGCCGTCAGGTATGCTGCGGTGCTTGACTATGACAGCGGCACGCCTGCCGTTGTTCCTCTTGTCAAGGCGGATGATGGTCTTCGCATTGTGATGCAGGGCATTGCCTCCGAGGAATTCGGTGGTCCCGGAACCGATGTTGGTATACACCTGTGATGTCAGGAGGATCGGTATCTCGTTCTTCCTGGCGGCGTTGAGGAGCATCTCCGTCTGCTTGATGAATTCGTTCCTCACCGACATGTCGTCAGAATGGAGGCGGTAGAACATGGTGATCGAATCGATCACTATCAGGCCTATCTTGTCATTCGCTTCCGATAACCTGCAGACCTTGGCGACCCTGTCGTTCTGCTCCTCGAAACTGAACACCTGGAAGACAAGCAGTTCCTTGGTCAGTTCCCTCTCCTCGAAGATCTGACTGATCCTCTCCGAAGAGAGACCTTCGGTGTCGATGTAAGCGACCTTCATCCCCGTCTTCACCATGTTGTAAGCGGTCTGCAGACAGATGTTGGTCTTTCCCGTACCGGCCTCGCCGTAGAACAGGGTGACACTGCCGACCTCCAGGCCTCCGCCTAGAAGGTTGTCCAATGAATCACAGCCGGTGGGTATTCTCTTCACGCCGTGGGATATGATGAATGATGATAAATCAGTTTGGCATCGGCATCTGACGATGATTACAATTAAATCATACCGCGCCCAATGATATGCGGAAGATACCGTGAGCAGAGTGCGCAGGGAAGAACTCGGATATTTGGAACAGACCGCCGAAGAATTCTGTGAGAGCCTGAAGGAACTGGGTATCCCCGATTACGATGTCGATGTCGTAAGGGCGATGATCGGCGGCAGGGATTTCGACAGGAGACTGGAAGAGGACCCGATTGGCATCTCCGCCGCATTGTCATCGATCGCACGCAGGAACGGTGTCGATGACGTGCAGGTGAACAGGATGTTCGAGGACTTCCTCATCGAGACCGAACGTCTTGATCCCAACGATTCCTTCGACCTCTACGTGGATGTGACGGACGTTGACGATGATGTCAAGGATGTACTCGAAAGAGCCAGAGACGGGGATCCGGATGCCCAGTACGAGATGGGCATGAGATACCGCACGGGCGACGGAGTGTTCGAGGACGAGCACGAATCAGTGAAATGGCTCGGGTATGCCGCCGATGCAGGGAATGCCGATGCCATGTATGAGATGGGAGTATCGTTCGACCTCGGTATAGGGGTGCCCATCGACGAGTTCATCGCCGAGGAATGGTACAGGAAAGCTGCCGAGAAGGGTCACGAAGGCGCCAGGAAGATCCTTGACGGGACCGAATGATCCTGATAACCAACTGGCAAAATGTGTAATAAAAAGAAGGAACGGCCTTTCGGCCGGTTTCTGTTCAGTTGGGCTTGTCCTCGTCGCTCGATGTCTCCTTGACAGGTTTGACATCGTCGAGATCGTAAGAGATGCCCGTCTGATACTCCTCGCCCTTGGCGACATACATCGGCACTGCGAGAACGACCATGCATACGAAGATTATGGCCGCTATCGCTGCAATCGCGATACCGATGATGACAAGTATCCACACGAGACTCTCGAGGACGCCCGGGATCAGGAAAAGGGCTGCGATGGCCGCCGCTATGACCACGACGATGAGTACCATCATCAATGCCGATTTGCCTGTGCCCACGCGCACTGTCTCTACCATGCTATCAGCTCTGCTGTGTAGGCAGGAAGGGAACGAGTGACATCGCGAGGTCTGAGAGCGTCATGGACTGGATGACGATCTTTCCGGGTCCGGTGAGGGTCGTCACAAAGAGACCTTCTCCTCCGAACAGTGCTGTCTTGAATCCGCCTGTTGCCGAGATGTCGTATTTGACAGTGTCCTGCCATGCGACCGCATTGCCTGTGGAGACCTTGTATGTCTCTCCGGGTTTCAGGTCGACGACGTTGAAATCACCGCATGCTGCAACGAATGCGATTCCTGTTCCGCTGAGCTTCTGAAGGATCAGACCCTCTCCGCCGAAGAAGATGCTTCCTAGTTTCTTCTGTGCAGCGATGTCGAGATTGACCGAGGGCTGTGAGCAGAGGAATCCTGTCTTCTGGACGAGCCATGTTCCCTGGCTGATGTCCAGGTCGATGATCTTTCCGGGTGCGCTTCCGCCGAATCCGACGACTCCGGATCCTCCTTCAGGGTGGTACCTGAGCATGAAGAACGATTCTCCCGATATCGATCTCTTCAGACCTTTGAAGAATCCGCCTTCCATCTTGGCCTCCATCCTCATGTTGCCGGTCATGTATCTCATTGCACCGGCTGCGGACAGCATCTCCTCTCCAGGCTCAAGCTGAACGTTGACGAACTGAAGGTTGTCTCCCGTAATTGTATACTTCATCTTAGTGACCTCCTGGTCGGAACTTCATCATAGCGATAATTTATATCTATATCGTTGGGATAATACGAAATCGATGATAGAAGCGGAGATCGGCAGGGGTGCTGAAGCCACCATCGTACGCACCGAATTCCTGGGCAGGGATGCCGTCAGGAAGACGCGCGTCACGAAAGGTTACCGCCATCCCGATCTGGACCAGCATCTGAGATCCGCAAGGACCAGGACCGAGGTCAGGGTCATGTGCGAGGCCAGAGCGGCAGGGGTTAGGTCCCCGGTGGTCTACGATGCCGACCTCAAGGACGGATGCATCGTCATGGAATACATCCGCGGAAAGAGCGTGAAGGATATCCTGGATGAACATCCCGAAAGGGCATCCGAGATATGTGCCAGGATCGGAGAGATGATCGCCAAGCTGCATAACAGGAACATCTCCCACGGCGACCTCACAACGTCCAATATGATCATCGGCGATGACGGCGAGATGTATCTCATCGACTTCTCGCTGGGAGATACGCGCGTGGACCTGGAAGCGATGGGTGTCGACCTCCATCTGATGGAGAGGGCCTTCACATCAGCGCATTCGGGCATCGACGATGCGTTCAATGTCATTATCGAATCCTACAGGAAGCACATGCCCGATGCGGACAAGGTCCTTGCAAGGGTAGAGGACATCAAGAGCAGGGCGAGATACACATGAAGCTGAAAGTTTTGACTTCTAATCCGGGAAAGGTCAGGGAATACCAGAAGGCATTCGATGACCTTGGAATTGAGATGGAACACCACCACATCCCCTACGACGAGATACAGACATCCGAGCTGGAGGAAGTGGTGAAGAAGGGCATGGAGGAACTCCGTTCCAAGGGCCTGAAGGACTTCATCATCGATGATTCCGGGATGTTCGTCCACGCCCTGAAAGGATTCCCCGGGGTGTACTCGGCATACGGCCAGAAGACTATCGGGAACAAGGGGATCCTGACACTGATGGAAGGCATCGAGGACAGGTCGGCCACGTTCAAATGCTGCATCGGCTGCGATATCGCGGGCAAGACCATCATCGTCACCGGGAAGTGCGAAGGCTCCATCCTGACCGAAGAGAAGGGGACGGAAGGGTTCGGATACGACCCCATCTTCAGCCCCGACGGCAAGAGGTCCTTCGCTGAGATCTCCGTGGAGGAGAAGAACACCATGTCCCACCGCGGGAATGCCGTGAAACTCCTCAGGGAAGCGCTGATCTCATCGGACCTGCTCGATGGAAATGATTAATTACATAACATCCATCGCACTCACAACGTGGGCCTATGGGCTAGCTTGGTATACTTGTGGCTTTGGGAGCCATTGACTCCGGTTCAAATCCGGATAGGCCCACTCCGACCTTCTTACTATCAATGATCCAGTGCCTTCCTGACTTCCTCGAGAAGTTCATCTATGGGCACGGTATCGTTAGGCAGGTCCGGGCGCCAGATATATCTGACTGTCATGTCCCTGTCTATGAGGACGAAACCCCTGTTTGTAAAACCCATGATCTTCGGGGACTTCGCCTTCCTGACGATGAATCCGAACCGTTTGCTGACTTCCTTGTCCTTATCGGACAGATGCTCATAGCAAGTGCCAGTATGCTCGATCCATGCACGGTGGCTCTCGACAGTATCGAAATTCACATGCACCAATGACACATTCATCTTCCTGAATTCGTCTGCCCTCTCGTCCATCAGTGCGATGTAGTTGGTACAGGTCATCCCGTAGTTCACCACGTAGAAGTACAGCAGGACCGGACCCCTCTTCACCCTCTCCGACAGTGTGAATTTACCTTCGGTCGAATCCAGCGTGAAATCCTCGACCTTATCGCCGGCCTTCAGGTCATCCCCGGGATACTTTTCGTAATTGTAATAGAGCCCGTCCTTCTCGATGATGTCCTCCTTCGGAAGCACGGGGGATTTGAGATCGTAACCCTCTTCGACCATCTTCCTTGCGAAGTCCATCTGGTCGAATCTCCACTCTCCCACCTTGGAATGGTCGTGGACACTGTCCCTCGGATTCGCCCCTGTACCTATGGAGGTACCGCCTGCACCCCATTTCAGTGCCTGTACGTTCGGAGGCACGGCGTTGATGTTGCGTGACTTTGTGGCGAATCTCAGTACCGCGGCGATCTGTGCGACCTTCAAGTCGCTGGCCTCTTCGAGATCGCCGACCGGCGTACCCTTGGGATTGATGCGCTTCATGGAACAGAATGACACGGGTTCGAGTTCCCTGACCCTTATGATGATGTCAGCGATCTCCTCCGGCGTGTGCTCTATGCCTATGGGATCTATGCCGCATGACAGTTTGAGCTTGGAATCCTTTATCGCCCTCATGGTCTTCAGACGTTTTTCCGGAGGGAACGGCGTGTCGACGCCTTCCCTCAGATGTAACGTATGGTATGCACCCCTGTATCCTGCATCGTAGAGCCTATTGCATTCCTCGGTGGTCAGTTCGCCGGTGTTGACCGAAAGCATGTATTCTCCCGGGACCTCCGCTCTGATCCTCCTTCCGATCTCGCAGAGACGGTCCACACTGTAGAACTCGGTGGTCCTGATGGTGAACCTTCTGAACCCTTTCGAGAAACGCTCTTTGATCATCTTTATGAGATCTTCGACAGGGATCTCATAATCATCGTCCATCAGGCCCCATCTCTCGCCGAATGAACAATATCTGCAGCTTGCCTTGCAAGGGCGGTAATCCAGACCGAAGGGTGTTCCGATGGAACCTATGTTCCCCCTTTCCCTGGCAAGCTCCCTGGCCTTGAGTCCCATGTAGTTGCATTCCTCCGATGCAGGGTCAAGCGAGAGCATCCAAACGATGTCCTCCCCTGTGATGCTGAAGGGGTCGTTCCTTGATTTCTCGAACAATGCATCTATGGTCTCGGCCGCTTTCTGATCCATCGGTTTATGTATGGAATGACCAGTATTTACTGTTTTATAATAAAATCAAACAATACGCTTTCTTCTAAATCATTTATTTTGATTATGCTCAAATCTGTATTATCCATACAATATCTAAATGGTCATTTAACCGTTGAAATGATGATGAATAATGTAACTGCTGTTGATTGCTGCTTATAATTCTCTCATAATCGCATCAACGATTAAACGGTCTTTGAGCACGTTCAAAATTCTTATATAGAATTCTGATGATAACGGCGCGATTCCTGTCCTGAATAGGGATGAAAGGAGGTGCGCAATGGCAAAAGCGACAAAATCGGCAAAGATGAACGATGTCCTGGAAGTGATCACCACAAACAAACAATGTACCGCAAAGACCATTTGCGACACCCTTGGAATGGATTCCAGAGAGGTCAGCGGCATTTTGAAGAAGCTCCGCGGAAGAGGCCTCATCCGTATCGTGGAATCCAGCAGCAGCCCCGGTAACATCTGGGGACTGAACTGATCATATGCCGAGCGGGTCACCGACGGCCCTGGCGATTATGTCTATGTGATCCAGATCGTTCTGTGACCAAACGCCGTCCTCGGATGACGCGAACACCTTGGTCTTGAACATCACCTCGATGTCCTTGGCACCGTCCTGAGTCAGTTCCTTGATGAGCGAACTCTTCAGGCGGGACTGTGCCACCTGCATAGCATCGTCGAGCTTCTCGCGGAATGCCGTATCCATGAACGGGACCATGATCCTGAACCCTTCCTCCCCGGTGGGCGTGATGGATGCCGTCATTGATGCCACCATCTTGCTGCATACGGCACCTATGGCATTACCGACGTCGCCGTTCTCCGGGAATATCAGTTCGGTACCCAGTCTCTCGCCGACATCGCCCATCATATATCTCGTGGGTGCACCGATGCCCACTATGGGGACGTTGATGCGGGGCATGATCGCGAAACCGTCCCCTTTCCTGTTGCTGATCAGTTCGCGTACGAACTTCATGGATTCCTTGGAACGCCATTTGCCGATCTTGTCATCCAGCAATCTCGATAATATCGCCTCGGAGATCTTGGAATGGACCATGTCCATCAGTCTCTCCACGACCTTGTCCTCGGTCATCCTCAGGACGTCGGCCAGAGCATACACCCCTGCGCGCGAACCTACGGGATTGCCGTTCTCGAAACATCCCATGTAGACCATCAGGTCGGAGGGGGTCAGACCGGTGAGCACGACGTATCCTTTGTCCTTCAGGTGCAGGATCTCGTCATCGATGCTCCAGAGACCTTCCGTGTTCTCCCTTATCTCGACCATACTCATCGGCCCTCCTCTCTTCAGAGTATCGACGACCTTCATGCATCTGTCTGTAACTGCGCCTTTCTCCGGCACCTTCACGAGATGGTAATACTCGCAGATACAGTACTTCCTGATCCTGGGTATGATCTCGGGATGGTCCTTGGTGAACACCGACAGCGGTATCACCCTCTCGGGACCGATGGTGAAATTGAAACTCTTGTATCTGGAGATGCTGAAGAAAGGTATCACGATGCCATTGCCGAGATCGATCTTGGTGTCCTCCAGCTTGATGAGGGAATCCCCTCCCAACGCTATCGTGTACATGTCCACGGCCTTGACGTGGGTCCTCCAGCCGCATATGTCGGCACCCTCGCTCTGTATCTCAGGCATGCCGTGATCGACAAGTGCCACATCGGTGGAAGTGCCGCCGATGTCGACCATTATGAAGTCCTCGAAACCCGAAGTGATCCTTCCTCCGACGGAGCTTGCCGCGGGACCGGAGAACACGCTCTCCACGGGATACTGCCTGGCCTTCTTGATGCTCATGACGGAACCGTCGCCCTTATAGACCATGATCGGTGCGGTGATCCCCATCTCCGCGAATGTGAATTCCAGACCGTCGAAGAACTTCTTGACGACGGATACCAGTTTACCGTTCAGGACCGCGGTGCGTGCGCGTTCATCCACGCCCAATGATGATGACAGTTCCGTTCCTGCGACGGTGGGGAGACCGGTAAGGCGCATGGCCATCTCCTTGACCTTCCTCTCCTGTGACGGGTTGATCACAGCGAAGAGTCCCGATATCGCAAGAGCGTCCACTCCGACGGAAACCTTCCTGATCGCCTCCTCGACCTCGTCCATATTCAGTTCGGTGATGAGTCTTCCTCTGAAATCGTATCCACCCTTGACGAATGCCTGGTTCTTCTCCCCGAATGACACGGGTTTGTTGGAATTCCATCCGATGAAGATCAGTCCGACATCTCCGCCCTTGCCTTCGAGGACGGAATTAGTGGCCAGTGTGGTGGAAATCCCCGCCATGGTGATATCGGACGGTTTCACATCGCATCCTTCGAACACCTTCCTGACCGATTCGTACAGTCCGACGGAAAGATCATCGTGCGTGGTGGGGGACTTGGCCTTCGATATGAGGGAATAATCGGAGAGATCCAGAATGACTGCGTCCGTGAACGTTCCGCCCGTGTCGACCCCCAATCCGTATCTCCCGGCCATCCGTTCACTTCCTGATGAGACCTTCCCTGACCATCCTGTTGTACATCTCGGTACCCACGCATTCCTCGGCGTGCTCGCACCATTGTACACAGAGATTGATGTCGTTGTATGCAACGAAACCGCAGTTATAGCATGCCGCCTTCGCATCAGTGGAGAACAATTCTATGTCGCTGCCGCAGTTCGGACACTTGACCACCTTCAGGGTCGGTGTGCCGAGATTGCTCTTGCCTGCACAGAAAATGGGTTCCGACATACTATCGGGCCACGGAATCGTGTTAACGGTTTAAAGTGTATCGTCCTTCGGTTTCACACCTATGGATTCGCCGAGGATTATCTTACGGACGTAACGCATCTTGTCGTTCCAGAGGGGACGCGGCGCCTTGATCTGATAGTATTCATCCTTGTATGCCACTCCGTAACCGTCGGCGATGGAGCTTACGACACCGGATATCTCCCTCAGGGGCATGGTCAGGTTCACGTTCTCGCCGATGAACCTCATCTCCTTGGTATCGATCTCGACCCTGGCATCTCCGTCTATCAGCACCGGGAAATTGTCCTTGAGGATGTTGATCTGCATGTGCTCGTCGGTGGTGATTATCTCATCGGGAGAATCCAGCCATTTCTGGCGCTGGTCCTGCAGAAATCCCCTCTGCCACATGTCCCAGTCGTAAAGATTGTCGAATATCATATCATCGCCATAGAACAATCCGTACTCGTCGACAGAGACCTTGTATCCGCATTTCTCGCAGGACAGTTCATCTACGCAGCTGTGCATGGAATCGACGGAATGGCATTTGGGGCATATGCCTGTGACCCTTTCCATCCACTCTGCGCGGTTCTTGCGCTTGTACATGATGCGTTCCTTCTTCATCCATTCGTAATGATTTACATGGATGTCCCTGGCGATGATCTCGTTGATCTCCTCGGCAGTCTTGGATTCCATCTCTTCCTTGGAATAGATGCCGATGACGTTCGCATAGATCGGCCCCTTGGCCTTGAATCTGGCCCATGTCGGGTAAATGAAATAACCCCCGTGCTGGGCTATGGTGACCATGCCGCAGTCGCACTGCTTGACGAGCGTGCCGGTCCTGGGTCTTATCGCTTCGGTGGTGCCGTTGCATGTGACCCCTCCCTCGGGAGCGATACCGACGCAGACACCGTCCTGTATCGTGACGATCGCAGATTCCACGGCATCGTCTGCCCTCTCTCCCTTCCTGCGGAAGATGAAGTCAGTCACCAGCGGGAACACGATCGCGTTCACCTTGTTCCTGAGCATCGCATCGCTGATCATGTACCTGATGTAGGGACGGAAGACATCGATGTTGCACATGTAATCGTAATTTGAGATGTGATTGTAGACCATGATGCAGGGGACGGGCATCTTGCGCTTGTCCTTCCTGGTCTTTATGTGGTACATCCTCTTGGCCACTGGCAACATGAATATCCTGGCGAAGGCCATGAACGAACGGTACCAGAGCTTATGGGTCGGACGTGAGACGCCTATCTCTCTTGAGGACATGATTTTCCCTCCTGCACCACGTTCACGTCATATATTTTCTCCTTGACGGACAGACGGAAGAACAGCAGTCCGAGCCCGAACATCACGATGAGGACTATCGCGACCATCCTGACCTCATTGAAGTGGAAGGTCAGCAATGCGACCGAGAACGTTCCCATGATCGTGGCGCCCTTCCCGAAGACATCCAGGATACCGAAGTATTCCCCGGACTTCTCCTTGGGGACCATCCTGCTGAAGTATGATCTTGAAAGGGCCTGGATCGTACCCTGGAACAGACCGACGGAACATGCGAGCACGAAGAACTGCCAGGTCTGCGTCAGGAACAGTGCGAATATCGATATCAGGATGTAACCGATGATGGAGACCAGAATTATCCTGTGAGTACCGTACCTGTACGCGAGCTTATTCATGATCAGCGTGCTGGGGAATGCCACGAACTGTGAGATCAGCATCGCTCCCAGAAGTCCTATCGAATCCAGTTCCAGCGCTTCGCCGTATGCGATGGACAGCTCGATGATCGTGTTCACCCCGTCGATGTAGAAGAAGAATGCTATGATGAACATCAGCATCGAACGGTTGGTGGAGATGTCCTTGATCGTACCCCATGTGTACCTGAGCACCTGGGGTATGGTCCTGTTGGTGACCTCGTTGAAACGCTTCTGTTCGTATTCCCTGAACAGCGGGAGCGACATGACCAGCCACCATATGCCTGTGATCACCAGCGATATCACGACTGCAGTCTCGAAAGTGAAGTGCGTCGGTGTCGAATCGATCATATCCGAGAACACGACGAATACCAGACAGACGGCGAAGGGGATTACGCTTCCGATGTAACCCATCGCATACCCCTTTGACGAGAGTGCATCGGTCTCCTCCTCCGGGACGATGTCATTGAGCATACTGTCGTAAACGACCAGACTGGCGTTGTATCCGATCTTGCATATGATCAGGATTATGAGAAACGCCAGCCACCATTTCGGAAATCCCAGCGCTATGCACCCTATGACACCGATCAGTACGACGGTGATGAACAGCGGCTTCCTCCAATTGCGCCTGTCCGATGCCGAACCGATGACGGGACCTACCAGCAGCATTATCGCCGTGACGATTGCGGCCGCTGCTGACCAATATGAAAGATACTGTGTGGATGACAGACCGTCGGCCTGTGCAAGGTCGTTGAAGTAGATTGGAAGAACCGACGTCGCCAGCAGAATGAACGCTGAATTCGCCACATCGTACAGCACCCACGCCTTCGTTACCTTGATCCGAGCATCCCCTGTCCCTGTTAGATGGGATTGATATTGTTATAGACACGTCATATAAAAATTAGGGCTGAGATGAATCGCCACTCACAGCGGTTATTCGTACCCTCCTACGCATGCTTAATTACAACCACGGCATATCCGTGAGCAATGGGAAACACTCAACAGGCATACTCGGAACTGCTCGAACTCAGAGCAAAGCTCCGCGAGGAAAACACATCGGCGACAGGGAAGGAACCCAAGATCTGCACCGATGAATCACTCATGGACATGGCCGTACGTCTGCCTGCCAAGAGGAATGACCTGCTGCTCATCAAAGGCATAGGCGAGACATTCGCCGACAAGTATGGGGAACAGTTCCTCCAGATCACCAGGAAATACATCAGGGACACCGCCAAGAGCGTTCCGCTCACGGGGAAATCGGCCTCCACGATGAGGGACCTGGAGAAGAAACTCGTCAACATCGGGAAAGGGAACTTCCTGCTGTACAATCCCAGGCTCAGCAGGAGCAGGGCATTCGACCTCACCCAGTCGGCGATGGAGGATCCCCTCAAGATAATATTCGGACCCAAGAGGGAATACACCCTCTGCAACACCACCAGGAGCAAGGCGGAATCGAAGATATACACCCGCCTGAACGTGATCTCCAGGGAAGCGGTCAGGGACTTCAGGGAGAAGGGATCCATGGACCTGTACGTCGCATACCCGTTCGTCATAGGGAGACTGTCCGAGGATCTGCCGATACGTGCACCTCTGGCACTGTTCCCGGTACTGCTCAGCAAGACACAGACGTCCATATCCGTGAAATACGATGATTCGAGGGACGCGCTGTTCAACACCACCCTCCTCCTGGCCAATGTCAAGAGCGGCGGTCCGAAGAAGAACCTGCCGGATCCCGACATCGACGTCATCGACAAGGACCTGTTCGTGAAGGATGCCGTCACGTTCTTCAGAGAAGCAGGCCTCCAGCTCGACGGCGAAGGAGGGGACATCGCACCTTTCGAGGAATACAACGCTGACTCCTTCCCCGAGTTCAGGACCGGGGAACTCAGTATAGAGAACTCCCTGGTGCTCGGGAAGTTCCCGCTCTACTCCAGTTCCATCCAGAAGGATTTCAACGACCTCACCTGGAAACAGGAGATAAACAAGGCCCTCAACGACATCATCTCCTCACCGCTGGAGATGACCGAGGAGGAGAAGAACGAACCCCTGTCTTCCAAGGACTTCATGGAACGCGGGATGAGCGTGTCCGAGAAGGACATCGCATACATCAATTCCGTGAACAGCGCACAGGAACAGGTCATGGCCGCCATGGAATGGATGGACGAACTCGTCGTACAGGGCCCTCCCGGGACCGGGAAGTCGCAGGTCATCACGAGCATCATCACCGATGCCGTCAACAAGGGAAAGACGGTGCTGATGGTATCGGAGAAGAAGACCGCACTGGATGTCGTCTATTCGCGTCTCGGCCATCTGTCGAAGTTCGTGATGATGATCGACGATGTCACCAACAAGGACCTGTTCTACGATCAGCTCAGGACCATGCTGGACCTCCCTCCGAACAAGGCGGACGGGCCCGAGGATACCGGACCGGTCTCCGATGAGATAGACAAGTATGTCGGCGAACTCACCCGCATCGCCGACGGCATGTATTCGCCGAACGAATTCGGCATCGAACCCTACAGGATGTACTCGCTGGTCAAGAAGGTGGACCTCAACGACGAGACCGAATTCCAGAGATACACGCTGCTGAAGGAGAACATATCCCAGTCACTGATGCTTGTCAGATACCCCGACCTGCTGAAGACCTACGAACGCTTCAAGGACCGCGGGGTGATCTCCAACCTGAGGGCCTATTACCAATGTCTCGACACCGCGCCCTGGATCGCCCTGATGAAGAGAGACCTCACGGATTACGACGTCAGCTGCATGAGGAGGGACCTGATCGAACTGGAGAAGGAGACCAAGGAATGGAAATCCAAGGGATTCCTTTCGAGACTGTTCGGAAAGGGCCAGGTGAACAGGACGGCCACGACCATCCTCGACCGGTATTTCGTCAACTACAACGCGAACAACATCGACCAGTTCATCAGCCAGACCGAGAACACCATCGATTCGCTGGACCTGTATCAGGATTATGCGATGAAACTGACTGCATACGAGAGCATGTCCAGACTCGAACGTGCATACGGCGAGAACCTGATCTCGGTTAACACGAAGATCCCCGGTACCTATGATATGAGCAACGACGAACTGTTCGCATTCATCATGATGGATCACCTGAAGAAGTTCGAAGCGGACAACAGGATGCTCCTCCAGGACATCAACAACTTCGACAACATCAGGAAGAACGTGGATGACCTGATCACCAAGAAGAGGGAGATGACCAAGAGCAGGACCGAGTTCATACTCAGGGACAATCTCCGTGCGGTTACCGATTCCAAGATGAGCGGGGAGATACGCAGGATTGCCGAGAGCAAACGCAGGTGGTCCGTCAACAAGTTCCTCAACAAGTTCGGTTCGGACATGTTCAGAGGAGTACGTGTCTGGCTCATGACCCCTGAGGTGGTCTCCGAACTGCTCCCGCTGGAGATGGGACTGTTCGATCTCCTTGTGTTCGACGAGGCATCGCAGATGTATGTCGAGAAGGGCATCCCGTCGATCTACCGCGCCAAGAAGGTCATCGTCGCAGGTGACCACAAACAGCTGCGCCCGTCCAGTCTCGGTACCGGGAGGATGACCTTCGACGATGACGATGTCGACGAGGAGGATTACGTATCCGCCGCACTGGACGAGGACAGCCTGCTGGACCTCGCGAGATCGAGATACGATTCCGTGCTGCTGAACTTCCATTACAGGTCGAAGTACGAGGAACTCATAGCATTCTCGAACTACGCATTCTACGGCGGAAAGCTGTATGTATCGCCGAACGTGGACATACCCGAACTCCCTCCGATCGAGACGCATCTCATCAAGAATGCCAAATGGAACGAGAAGGCGAATAAGAAGGAAGCTGAAGCTGTGGTGCAGCTCCTGAAGGACATCCTGAAGGAGAGGAAGAACGACGAGACCATTGGCGTCATCACCTTCAACATCTCACAGAGGAACCTGATCGAGGACCTCATCGACCTGGAAGGCACCAGGGATACCGAATTCAGGGATGCCGTCGAGGAGGAGATGGCACGTCAGGAGAACGGCGAGGATGTCGGTCTGTTCCTGAAGAACATCGAATCCGTCCAGGGGGATGAGAGGGACATCATCATCTTCTCCATAGGCTACGCGAAGAACGATTCCGGGAAGATCGCACAGAGGTTCGGGTGGCTCAACAACCAGGGCGGGGAGAACCGTCTCAACGTGGCCATCAGCCGTGCCAGGCGCAAGATCCACATAGTCTGCTCGTTCCTCCCCGAGGAACTGGATGTCAGAGGGACGAAGAACGACGGCCCGAAATACCTCAAGAGGTACCTGGAATATGCGTTCGCGGTCAGCGACAGCGACAAGGACAGGCAGAGGGCCATCCTCGATTCCTTCGTTGCATACAGGGAGAAACATTACGATCCGGACAGCGTGTTCAACGACCAGATCTGCGAAGCGCTGAGAGCAAGAGGGTTCGATGCCGAGAAGAACGTCGGTATCGGAGGATACAGCATCGATGTCGCCGTCAAGGAGAACGGCAGATACGTACTGGGCATCGAATGCGACAACTCCCTCTACGACGGTGCGAAATCCACGAGGGAGAGGGACTATCACAGGCAGAAGTATCTGGAATCCAGGGGATGGAAGATCCGCAGGGTCTGGAGCAACCACTGGTGGAACAGTCCCGAGGCCGAGATCGAAGCGATCGTAATGGACCTGGTCGCACCATAATTATAGGTGTGTAACGGCATATCCCCGAACATGGCACTCGAAACAGGGGACACAGCACCCGATTTCACGGCGGATTCCACCAGCGGACAGTCTTTCAATCTCTACAAAGAACTTGAGAAAGGACCGATACTCCTGAACTTCTACGTCGGGGACTTCGGCATCAACTGCACCAACTACATGACGAGATTCATCGAATCGTACAGCAGGATCTCGGACCTCGGCGTGAGGATGGTCCCCATCAACCCGGACAGCCTCGACAGCCACAAGCTGTGGAAGGACCGCTTGGGCGCCCCCTTCGATTTCCTGTTCGACAAGGATAAGATGATAAGCAAGGAGTACGGGGCGATCGTCGGTCCCGGCCACATGGTATCCGGTTTCACCAACCGTGAATTCTTCCTCATCGGAAAGGACAGGAAGATCCTGTACACATGGAAGGCGCCCATACCGAAGGTGCTTCCGGAACTCGACGAGATAGTCGAGGGTATCGAGAAGACACTCTGATCAGTGCTTATCCTCAAGGAACAATGACGTCACATCATATGTGCCAGAGTTCCTTGACATCTCCTTCTTCGCTTCCTTTATGACGAGTCTCTTCAGATGGACCGGCGAATCCAAAGTCATGGATTCGTACTCGCCGCCCTCCCCCATGATGCTTATCCCGAACCTGTCCCTGAGCTTCACAAGTTCCTTCTTAGCATCGGCATCCAGACGTCTTCCGAGCCATTCCTCGCCCAGACCTTCGGCGAACACCCCGACGACGACCGCATTTATTCCTGCCGAGACCATCTCGTCGTACACCATGTCCTGATCCTTCCTCCAGAGAGGTGCGACCATCACCATGTCCAGTTCTCCCAGGACCCTGTTCATCCTGTCCCACTGGTAATCCGACCACAGGGCACCTACGATCACGCCGTCGACATTGAGACCTTTCAGCGCCTTCCTGAGCGCGTCCATGTCGCCCTCCTCGGTGCCGTCGCTCTCCGCTGTAACCAGTGGCAGGCCCATGGCCTCGGCCATGGCGGGTACCGCATCCAGATTTGGCGTATGGAAGATCCACGATCCCTTGTCCGAAGGTATGATATTAACAAGTGCCAGTACCTCGTTTCCCATCTGTTCTGCAAGGTAAAGGGCGAACGTGGAATCCTTTCCGCCGGAGTAAAGAGCGGCCAATCTCATGCACTCCCCAACGTCTTTTCCGATAATAGCATTATCCGGGGACACAGCATAATAATGAACAGATTTTTATCAGACCATACATATCATTAGCCGAAGAGGATATAATGCCGGGAGCCCACCTCAAGAAGATTGTAGCTGAAACAGCGGTCAACGATTATGTCAAGGACGGAATGATCGTAGGTCTCGGCACGGGTTCCACAGCATATTATGCCATCAAGAGGGTGGGGGAGCTTGTAGAGGACGGTTACGACCTCACCTGTGTGGCCACATCCGTACAGAGCGAGAATCTCGCAAGGGAATGCGGCATCAAAGTGGTCGACATCGACGAGGTCGACCATATCGATGTCACCATCGACGGTGCGGATGAGGTCGATGCGGACCTCCAGCTGATCAAGGGACTCGGCGGTGCGCTCCTGAGGGAGAAGATCGTGGCCGCCGCATCGCTGAAGGAGATCATCGTCGTCGACGATTCCAAGAAGGTCGAGATCCTGGGAATGAAGACGCCTCTTCCGGTCGAGGTGCTTAAGTTCGGACACCTGAAGACCAAATACGCTCTGGAAAGACAGGGGTGCAAGGCTAACCTGAGGATGACCGGCGGAACACCGTTCATCACCGACAGCGGCAATTACATCTACGACTGCAAGTTCGAGAGCATCAGCAACCCTTTCTTCCTGGAATCGAGGATCGATACCATCCCCGGAGTCGTGGAGAACGGCCTGTTCCTCAACACCGCCACCACCGTGCTGATCGCTTCAGGCGAAGGCGACATCGAGAAGCTCGGCGAATGAACGCAGACGGATAATGCTCCTATCTCGCTATTATTACTATAATAATACGGGGGCATTGACTTATATATAACCTCGATATTAGGCAACTTCTACGTATAAGGGTGAATTAAGATGAAGATGCCCAGAACAATCAAGACATCCTGTCCTTACTGTCAGGCCCACACCACTCACGATGTGGAAAGGGTCAAGAAGAAGAAAGCAAGCGAACTCAAATGGGGTCAGAGGAGATTCAGAAAGGTGACCGCAGGTTACGGAGGATTCCCCAGGCCTAAGCCCGAAGGAAGGGAGAAGCCCACCAAG
>JAEEGL013126106.1_pt1 | contig 19787 bp, 14 predicted proteins | sample 9134231 | NCBI WGS metagenome assembly JAEEGL01 (sample SAMN16246548, study PRJNA631951) | gut metagenome | biome: gut microbiome; feature: rumen; material: fiber-attached | host: Bos | place: Iran: Karaj | collected 2018-10 | reverse complement strand
CAAGTCGGAAAAATACTACGACTATAAGGAGCAGATGATGGATTTGCTGAAGGAACGTGCCATCAGTGAAAGCGTATCAAAATTGTTAAAATAAACAAGGAGAAGAAAAATGGCAACTAAAGCATTTCAAAAGATATATACAAAGGTGACTCAGATTACCAAGGCTACGCTTTCGTTGAAAGCTACTGACGTTGGTTATGATGAGCTTGCTACGGTAAATGGCAAGCTAGCCCAGGTGGTTAAGATTGCCGATGACGAGGTTACGCTGCAGGTATTTGAGGGTACTCAAGGTATTCCTACCGATGCAGAAGTAGTTTTCCTCGGTAAGTCGCCTACACTGAAGGTTAGCGACCAATTGGCTGGCCGTTTCTTCAATGCATTTGGTGAACCTATCGATGGTGGTCCAGAAATCGAAGGTACAGAAGTGGCAATTGGCGGTCCGTCAGTGAACCCTGTACGTCGTAAACAGCCATCTGAACTGATTGCAACAGGTATTGCTGGTATTGACTTGAACAATACATTGGTATCCGGGCAGAAGATTCCATTCTTCGCTGACCCAGACCAGCCTTTTAACCAGGTAATGGCATTGGTGGCGATGCGTGCTAAGGCGGATAAGATTATCCTGGGTGGTATGGGTATGACCAACGACGACTACCTGTTCTTCAAGAACGTGTTCTCTAACGCTGGTGCACTGAACCGTATCATCAGTTTCATGAACACCACTGAGGACCCACCAGTAGAACGTTTGCTGGTACCTGACATGGCTTTGACTGCAGCAGAATATTTTGCAGTTCAGAAGAATGAAGCTGTGTTGGTGCTGCTTACCGATATGACCTCTTATTCAGATGCGTTGGCAATTGTGTCCAACCGTATGGACCAGATTCCTTCAAAAGACTCAATGCCTGGTTCACTGTACTCCGACTTGGCCAAGATTTACGAGAAGGCAGTGCAGTTCCCAACAGGTGGTTCAATCACCATTATCGCAGTGACTACCCTTTCTGGTGGCGATATTACTCACGCAGTGCCTGATAACACCGGTTACATTACTGAGGGTCAGTTGTTCTTGCGTCGTGATAGTGACATCGGTAAGGTTATCGTCGATCCATTCCGCTCACTGTCACGTCTGAAACAAAACGTAAGTGGCAAGAAGACCCGTAAGGACCATCCGCAGGTGATGAATGCAGCTGTACGACTCTATGCCGATGCAGCTAATGCTAAGACTAAGATGGAGAATGGTTTCGATCTTACCGACTACGATGAACGTACATTGGCGTTTGCTAAAGATTATTCAGACAAGTTGTTGGCTATTGACGTGAATCTTGATACCACTGAGATGCTTGACGTGACATGGGGATTGTTTGGCAAGTATTTCCGTCCGGAAGAGGTGAATATCAAGAAAGAATTCGTTGACCAGCACTGGCCAAAGTAATTAACTAATACGTAGAAAAAAGTGGCTATTAAGTTTCAATATAACAAGACCTCGCTTCAGCAGTTGGAGAAACAGCTGAAAGTGCGTCAGCGTACCCTTCCTATTATCAAGAATAAGGAGAGTGCCTTGCGCATGGAAGTCAAGCGTTGCAAAGACGATGCTGTAAAACTGGAAGAGGGGTTAGAAAAAGGAATTCAAGCTTACGAGGCCATGTTCGCTCTTTGGAGTGAGTTTGATGCATCTCTCATTAGCGTGAAGGATGTACAGCTCTCTGTCAAGAAAATTGCCGGTGTACGAGTACCTGTATTAGACAGTGTAGATTTTGAGACGAAGAAATACAGTATGTTCAACATGCCGAAATGGTATGCCGACGGTGTTACCCTCTTGACAGGCCTGGCCAAGACAGCCATCGAAAGAGAATTTGTTGTTGCAAAGTTAAATCTGCTCGAGCATGCACGTAAGAAGACCACCCAGAAAGTGAACCTCTTCGAAAAGGTGCAGATTCCTGGGTATCAGGATGCCATCAGAAAGATCAAGCGCTTCATGGAAGATGAAGAGAATCTTTCTAAGTCATCCCAAAAGATTATGAAGGCTCATCAAGAGGCAAGAAAGGAGGCTGAGTTATGATTAGTAAAATGAAAAAACTCACGTTCCTGATCTATCATCAGGAATACGAAACGTTCCTTTCTCAGATTCGTGAGTTGGGCGTTATTCATGTGCAGCCCCGTCAGGCTGGCCTGATGAACGATGACTTGCAACAATCACTGGCAAAACGTGCTCAGTATAAAGATGTGCTGAAAGACATGTCGTTCAAGATTAAGGAGAAGGCTGATGAGACCATTCATCGTGAACTGCCTGTGGACGAATTGTTGAATCAATATGCTGAGATGAACAACCAGATTGCTAACCTCTCGCAACAACTGCCTACCATCGACAAAGAGATTGCAGAGATGAGCGTATGGGGCGATTTCGATTGGCAAGCTATTCGTAACTTGGAAAAAGCAGGCTATCATATTCAGTTCTATGCCTGCTCAGAACGTGAATTCAACCCTAAGTGGGAAGAATTGTGTGATATTGTCGTTATCGACAAGACTGTAGGCCGCATGAGTTTCGTGACAATCTCTCATGATCCCGTTCATCTGGAGATTGAGCCCGTTCGATTGCCTGAGTTGAGCCTAACGCAGTTGGAAGCTAAAAAAACGAAAGTACAGGAAGAACTCACCGCTGTTAAAGATCAACTTACCCAGTATTGCTTGGCCAACTACAATACCTTGGTACAGTATAACAAAGAGCTTGATGGTGATATTGACCTAATAAAGGTGCGCCTCGATGGTGAGCCTCAGGCTGAGGGTGCTGTGATGGTTATGGAAGGCTGGATTCCTATAGAGAACGAGCAGCCGGTGAAAGAATTCCTCGATCAGAGCAGTGTATATTATGAGATACGTGATACGCAGAAGGGTGATAATCCACCTATCAAGTTGAACAACAACTGGTTCGTGAAAATGTATGAGACATTGACCGACATGTACGGCATGCCAAATTACACTGAGTTTGACCCTACACCGCTCATTGCTCCGTTCTTCTCATTGTTTTTTGCCTTCTGTTTGGGTGACGCAGGCTATGGTCTGGTGCTCATTGTCTTAGGTATGATACTGAAGAAGAAGATGCCTGATATGAAAGGCATCATGAACCTGGTGATATCTTTAGGTGTGTTCACTGCTATCTTCGGCACAATATTAGGTACGTTCTTCGGTATTAATATCTACGAAGCTACCTGGGTACCAGAAGGTTTAAAGGCATTCATGGTATCTGGTAAGGTGGAAATAGCAGGTGGTACATACGACAAGCAGATGATTTTGGCTTTAGGCATTGGTGTGGTGCACACCATCATCGCTATGCTTATCAAGGCTTTGGTACAGACCTCTCGCTTTGGCTTTAAGAATGCCTTAGGCGCTTGGGGTTGGTTCCTCCTGATAGGCTTTGGTACTATTGTTGCTACCTTCATGTTCCTGAACTTGATACCAGAAGACATATCTAAGTGGGCATTGATAGGCATAGGTGCTGTTGCAGCTATCGGAATCTACCTGCTCAATGATTTGCATCGCAACGTGTTTGTAAACATTGGAGCTGGTGTGTGGGATACATACAACATGGCTACTGGTCTGATGGGTGATATCCTTTCCTATATGCGTCTCTATGCCTTAGGCTTGGCAGGTGGTATGTTGGGAGGTGTGTTCAACTCATTGGGTCTTATGGTACAGGATAGTTTGGGTGGCATTCCTGGTTGGGTTGTGTGTTGCATTATTCTGGTATTGGGTCATGCATTCAACATTGCCATGTCGTGTATCAGTGCCTTTGTTCACCCTTTGCGTTTGAATTTCGTAGAATATTTCAAGAATTCAGGTTACGAGGGTACTGGTGTGCTCTATAATCCTTTTACGAATATCGATAAGAAATAACAAATAATTAATAACAAATAAAATTAAATCATTATGGATGTTAATGTACTTTTAGGTTACATCGGACTGGGCCTTATGTTGGCTCTCTCTGGTATTGGCAGTTGCTATGGTACTACTATCGCAGGTAATGCTGCCGAAGCAGGTTTGAAGAAAGATCCTTCCAAGTCAGCTAGCTTCATGATCCTTTCAGCTCTTCCTTCTACGCAGGGTCTGTATGGTTTCGTTGCTTTCCTGATGTCAATCGGTCGCGATTTCTCTCAGCAGGGTCTGTTGATGCTGGGTGTTGGTGCAGCAGTAGGTTTTATCTGCCTGTTCTCAGCTATCCGTCAGGGCCAGGTAGCTGCCAACGGTATCAACGGTATTGCTCAGGGTCACGACGTGATGGTCAATACCATGATTTATTGCGCATTGCCTGAGTTCTACGCTATCTTGGCACTGATTGCAGCGTTGATGGTATAAGCTTTGCCATCAGCCTTAAATAAGGCATATATAGTCCGCTTTTTGATGCGAAAGAAAAAATCGTATCAAGAAGCGGGCTTTTTTTTGTGTATAGCTTACCTTAATTTCGATAATTTTCCGTACCTTTGCAGTCAAATTAAGAAAAGATGATTAGTGAAACATTAATGACCCCCGATTACATTTTTGAAGCAAGTTGGGAAGTGTGTAATAAGGTGGGTGGTATCTATACAGTGCTCTCTACAAGGGCGAAGACACTGCAGGAACAACTGCGGAATAGAGTTATTTTCATCGGGCCTGATATTTGGCAAGGCAAAGATAATCCTACATTTATTGAATCTTCATCACTCTACCCTGCATGGGCTGAGTATGCCATCCATCATGATGGTTTGAAAGTGAGGGTAGGGCGATGGAACATCCCCGGTGAGCCTGTGGTAGTGTTAGTGGACTTTATGCCTTTCTTTGCTCAGAAGAATGAGATTTATAGTCGCATGTGGGAAGACTATGGCGTTGACTCGCTCCATGCCTATGGCGACTATGATGAGAGCTGCATGTTTGCTATTGCTGCTGCTAAGGTAGCAGAAAGCTTCTACCGCTATAATCTGACTTTCAACGATAAGGTGGTATTCCAGGCACACGAGTGGATGACGGGCATGAGTGCCCTCTATCTTCAGAAGAACGTGCCAGAGATAGCCACAATCTTTACCACTCATGCTACATCTATAGGTCGTTCTATTGCAGGCAACAACAAGCCTCTCTACGACTACTTGTTTGCCTATAATGGCGATCAGATGGCAGAAGAACTCAACATGCAGTCAAAGCATTCCATCGAGAAGCAGACAGCCCATTCTGTAGACTGCTTCACCACGGTGAGCGAGATTACCAACAAAGAATGCAAAGAACTGCTAGACAAGCCAGCTGATGTGGTGTTGGTAAATGGCTTTGAAGATGATTTTGTACCGAAGGCTTCTACCTATACAGGCAAGATGAAACGTGCCCGTAAGAGCATGTTACGTGTTGCCAACTGCCTCTTGGGTGAGACATTTGAGGAAGATACCATTATTATTGGTACCAGCGGACGTTATGAATTCAAGAATAAGGGTATCGATGTGTTTATCGATGCGATGCATCGTCTGAATAAGTGTCCTGAATTAAATCATAAAGTATTGGCATTTATCAATGTTCCAGCTTGGACATTGGAGCCTCGCACTGATCTTCAGGCACGTTTGGCTACGTACAAAGAATATGATGCACCGCTTAATCAGCCCTATATCACCCATTGGCTTCACAATATGGACGAAGACAAGGTGCTGGGCATGATGCATTATCTGGGCATGAACAACAGTGTGTACGATAAAGTGAAGGTCATTTTTGTGCCATGCTATCTCAATGGTGACGATGGCATCTTCAACAAGAGTTATTATGACTTGATGGTGGGTAACGACTTGAGTGTTTATGCGTCCTACTATGAGCCATGGGGTTATACACCACTTGAAAGCGTGGCATTCCACGTACCCACCATCACCACTGACCTGGCAGGTTTTGGCTTGTGGGTGAAAGATATGGACAATGTAAAAGGTATATCAGATGGAGTTGAAGTACTTCACCGATCTGATTATAACTATCATGAAGTTGCAGACGAAGTGCGTGACACCACACTGGGTTTCCTGCGTCTGGATAAGAACCAAGTGAAGGCAGCCCGCAGGCGTGCTGCAGCTATTGCAGAAAAAGCACTGTGGAAGCACTTCATTACTTATTATTATGAGGCTTATGACTTTGCGCTACGTCGTGCAAGGATTCGTCAGCTTAATGGTTAACTAAAAGAAAAAAAATCATTAACTAATCAAAGATTTACAAATGAAAATCAAAGCAGATTATGCAAACACTCCACAATGGAAAGATCTTATAGTAAAGTCAAGTCTTCCAGAACAGCTGAAGTGTTTGGACGAAATTGCCCACAATATGTGGTGGGTATGGAACTACGAGGCTCGCGATTTGTTCCGTGACCTTGATCCTGAGCTTTATCATGATGTGAAGCATAATCCAGTGATGTTACTGGAGCGCCTCACCTATGCTCGTAAGGAGGAAATTATCAAGGATAAGGCATTGATGAAACGCATTAAGAATGTCTATGAGATGTTCCGCAACTATATGGATGTGAAGCCAGACAGCAATCGCCCGTCAGTGGCATACTTCTGTATGGAGTATGGTATTCATTCAGCCCTGAAGATTTACAGTGGCGGTTTGGGTATGTTGGCAGGTGACTATGTAAAAGAGGCTTCTGATTCCAACGTAGATATGTGTGCTGTAGGTTTCCTCTATCGCTTTGGCTACTTTACCCAGAGCTTGAACATGGAAGGACAGCAGATAGCCAACTACGAAACACAGAACTTTAGCAGTCTGCCTATTGAGCGTCAGCTTGACAACAATGGTAACCCTATGGTGATTGACGTGCCTTATAACAACTACCTAGTACATGCTTTTGTCTGGCGTGTCAACGTAGGTCGTGTAAAGCTCTACCTGCTGGATACCGACAATGAGATGAATTCAGAATACGACAAACCTATAACTCATGCCCTTTATGGTGGTGACTGGGAGAACCGTTTGAAACAGGAAATACTGCTTGGTATCGGTGGTATGTTGTTGCTGAAGAAGTTGGGCATCAAGAAAGATATCTATCATTGTAACGAAGGTCACGCAGCGCTTTGCAATCTGCAGCGTTTGTGCGATTATATAGAGGGTGATGGTCTGTCATTTAATCAGGCACTCGAACTGGTACGTGCTAGCGGTTTATACACTGTACACACTCCTGTTCCAGCAGGTCACGACTATTTCGACGAAGGTCTGTTTGGCAAGTACATGGGTAGCTATCCTAAGCGTTTAGGCATCAGTTGGGACGAGTTCATTGGTATGGGCCGTACGAATCCTGATGATCATGGTGAGAAATTCTGTATGTCCACCTTTGCTTGCAACACCTGCCAGGAAGTAAATGGTGTATCTATGTTGCATGGCTGGGTGAGCCAGAAAATGTTTGCTCCTATATGGAACGGCTATTTCCCACAGGAGAACCATGTAGGCTATGTGACCAACGGCGTTCATTTCCCCACTTGGTGTGCTACCGAATGGCGTCATCTCTATGCTAAGTATTTTGACGAAAAACATTTGAGTGATCAGTCCAATGAGGAAATCTGGCATGGCATTTACAACTGTCCAGACGAAGAAATCTGGGCGACTCGTATGGCTTTAAAGAAGAAACTGTTTGAATATATCCAAGAGCAGTTCCGTGAAACTTGGCTGAAGAATCAGGGTGACCCACAGCGTGTTGTGAAGCTTATGGGCCGTATCAACCCTAATTCACTGGTTATTGGTTTCTGTCGTCGTTTCGCAACTTATAAGCGTGCACACTTGTTGTTTACCGATATTGAACGTTTGAAGAAGATTGTCAACGATCCTGAGCATCCAGTAATCTTCCTCTTCGCAGGTAAGGCCCATCCCGCAGATGGCGCTGGTCAGGGATTGATCAAGAAGATATTTGAAATTTCACAACGTCCTGAGTTCATAGGAAAGGTTATTTTCCTCGAGGACTATGACTTCCTCTTGGCTCGTCGTTTGGTGAGTGGTGTAGATATTTGGATGAACACACCGACACGCCCATTAGAGGCTTCTGGTACATCAGGAGAGAAGGCTGAGATGAATGGTGTTGTCAACCTCAGTGTGAAAGACGGTTGGTGGTTGGAAGGCTATCGTGAAGGCGCTGGTTGGGCTCTCACCGAGAAGCGTACTTACCAGAACCAGGAACATCAGGATCAGCTGGATGCAGCTACCATTTACAACTTGTTGGAGAACGAGATTATCCCTCTGTACTTCAATAAGGACAAGAAGGGCATTTCTAAAGATTGGATTAAAGTTATCAAAAATTCCATTGCACAGATTGCACCTCATTATACTATGAAACGTCAGTTGGATGATTACTATAATAAGTTCTACATCAAGCAGGCTAAGCGTTTCAAGGAGATTGCTAAGGACAACTTCCGCCTGGCCAAGGATATTGCCCAGTGGAAGGAAGCTGTGGCTGAGCGTTGGGATGCCATTCGCGTGGTTTCATGCTCATGGGATTTTCCTGCTGGTGGTATCGAGGCAGGTACTGAATATTCTATCAGGTATGTCATCGATGAACAGGGTCTCGACGATGCAGTAGGTCTTGAGAAGGTGAATGTATATATTAATAAGGATGGTGAGGAGCGTGTATTTAATGTAGAGCCATTACAGCTCACTGGTCGTGAAGGCAACAATTATATCTTTGAGGCTAAGCTCTCACCCAATCAGTTCGGACAGTACAAGAGCGCTATCCGTATGTATCCACGTAACAAGCAGTTGCCACACCGTCAGGACTTCTGCTATGTGAAGTGGCTAGAACTTCCTCAGATTTAACTATGGCTTTTGGTCATTGACTATAAAAAAGGCTGCTCAAAAGAGCAGCTTTTTTTATGGCCAATAATCATATTTCAATTCCTAATCATTTTTGATCCAACTTTTCAAAGATGGAATTTTTGCTCACATACTCTGGTACTAATTCCTTCATCTTTTCTACAATCTTCATCTGGTCGTAAGTAGTTGCCACCTCTTCCAACTCATCAATTTTTTTCTTCACCTCGTCGTAGTCGTACTCACGAACCTCAGCTATCATAATCTTGTCATTGTAGGTTGGTTTCGTATGCTCCTTGTCGTTCAACAGCACTTCATAGAGTTTTTCACCGTGACGTAGACCAGTAAATTTGATTTGGATGTCACTGCGTCCTGACAGACTAATCATCTGCTTTGCCAAGTCGAGAATCTTAACAGGCTTGCCCATGTCGAAGATATAAATCTCACCACCATTACCCATGCTACCAGCTTCAAGCACTAATCGGCAAGCCTCGGGAATGGTCATGAAGTAGCGGATAATCTCAGGATGTGTCACTGTCACAGGGCCGCCCTGCTCAATCTGTTTACGGAACAGCGGAATGACAGAACCATTTGAGCCTAGTACATTTCCGAATCGGGTAGTGATGAACTGCGTAACTTTATTACCATCGCGTTCCAATTTCTTGGCTAAAGACTGCACGTAGATTTCGCAGATACGTTTAGAGCAGCCCATCACATTCGATGGATTCACAGCCTTATCGGTAGATATCATTACAAACTTTTCGGTCTGGTATTTCACGGCCAGGTCAGCTAGAATGCGTGTACCCGTTACATTGTTCTGAATAGCTTCAGAGGCATTGTCCTCCATCATCGGCACATGCTTGTAGGCTGCAGCGTGGAACACATACTGCGGACGATATAGTGCAAAAATCTGCTCCATGCGAGTAGCATTGGAAATGTCAGCTACAATAGTCTCTGCTTCAATCTCCACCCATTTTGATTGCAATTCTAAACGAATATCATGCAGCGGAGTCTCAGCCTGATCAATCAACACTAGGTTATAGGGGTTAAACGATGCTACCTGCCGAACAATTTCACTGCCGATAGAACCTGCAGCACCGGTTATCATCACTCGCTTTCCTTCCAAGTGGGATGCAATCTTATGCATGTCGATCTGGATAGGGTCGCGCTGCAACAAGTCCTCAATTTGGAGTTCCTTCAATTGCACGATGTTATGTGTGTTCTGATTCCACTCACTCAAGTTAGGCAGTACTAAAATCTTAATGTTACGTGACAATAATTGTTCGGTGAACGAAGTGTCCTTCAACTTATCCATGTTATAAGGCGTCACAATCACCGCATGAATATTCTTTTCCTCTAATATATTAATCAATTCGCTGTCGAAAGGATAAACTTTTACGCCCATGATGACCTTGTCGATAAAGGCTTGGTCACTCGATATAAAGCCTTTCAAACGATATTTATAGTGTGATTTAGATCGGATAGATTTGGCAATGTCAACGCCATATTCTCGTGTACCAAATATAAATACGTTTGTACCATGTTTCCCGTCAAAACTAACATACTCATATATTACCTTGATTAAAACGCGTATACCTGCCATCGCAGCAAATGAAAACACGTACGAGATGAGTAGCACGCTGATGGGGAGAAATTCGTAGTCAAAGGCCAATTCGCAAATGATGCTGATAATCACCAACAGCAAATGACCGATGGTAAGAGACACGAAAATATGCATGATATCTACGAATGACGAGAATCGGATAACATTGGCATAAGTGTGGAATACCTTGAAGAATATCATGTTCACAAGCAGTATCCATAGGATGGCTTTGCCCAAAATACTGTCGGAGGAAAAAACCGTTGTGAAATCATAACGTAATAGGCAAGCCATGACTACCGATAAGGCTACCATAAATATGTCTAGGAGGAAGATGCACCAAATAGGTAACACTCGCTCTGATATATAGTTTTGAATGATATTACTAACTTTCATACATTACGTATTTTATTGCAAAGATAGCTTGTTTTTCCCAATCAAAAAACAATTTAGTTAAAAAAAACAATGATAACAAAGAAAAAGTGAAAATAATTTGCTTGAGTGCGCAGTAATGATTACTTTCGGGTGTTAAAAGAGTAAAAAGAAGTTTACTCATTTAAATTTATAAAGATATGAAGAAGTCGATTGTTTTATTGCTAATGGCAGTGTGCGCACCATTTTTGGTGATGGCACAGAATGTGGTTGACGACCTTTACTATGTTCCTACCAAAGCAAATAAGGAACAGGCGAAGGCTGCGGAGCAGAAAACAGAGGCTGATGCAGCACGCAAAACGGTGGTCGTAAAGTCAAATAAACCAGCCACTACTATTGTCGTTCCAGAAGGGACCAAGGTGGTAGTGAATGGTAACACTAAAAATAAGCGCAGTGTCGATGAATACAACCGTCGCTATACTGGCGATGCTACTGCTTCCAACAAAGAAGCTGTGGTAAACGGTGACACAAATTATGATGGCGAGCTCGATGGCGAGTGGGTAAATGGTTTCGACGGCAATAGCGATGACTACGAGTATGCTACCCGTATTATCCGTTTCCGTAACCCTCGTTTCGCTATTAGCATCAGCAGTCCATATTATTGGGATGTTGTTTACGGCTTGAACTCTTGGGAGTGGAACGTATTTGTTGACGACTACTATGCATATGTATTCCCTACCTGGAGCAACCGTCTGTGGTTCGACTGGCGTTTCTCAACCGTTGGTTGGGGCTGGGGATGGAGCAGTTGGTATCATCCTTGGTATACTTCTTGGTACAGCCCATGGTATAGCCCATGGCACTATGGCTGGTATGGTGGTTGGTACAGCCCATGGTACACCGGCTGGTATGGTGGATGGTACGGAGGCTGGCATAGCCCATGGCACTATGGTAGTTATTATGGATGGGGTGGCTACCACTATCGTCCACAGAACTATACCTTCCGTGGTCAGCCAGGCGCACGTAGTAGCTATAGTAACTCTACCCGTAGAGGTGGTGTTGGTGGCAATGGCGTAGGTGTGAACAATGCTACTCGTACTCGTACAGCCAATGGCACTCGTGTACGCAGTAACGATGGTACATCTGTTCGCAGTAATGGCACTCGTACTCGTACTACTGGTAATGGTAGGGTAGTGAATAGCAGCAACGGTACTCGTGTACGTACCAATGCTACAGGTACTCGCAGCAATACCAATGTTACTCCGAATGCCAACGGTACTCGTGTACGCAGCAACAACGGTGGTACTAATATTCAAACACGCAGTGGCTCTACCGTACGCAGCTCAGGCAGCGCAGGTACTACTCGTACACGTACTTACAGCCCAAGCAGCACACAGAGCAGCCGTAGTTACTCCCCGGGCTCTAGCAGCAGTACCCGTGTACGTAGTAATAGCACAAGTACTCCTACTCGCAGTAGCAGTCCAACTCGTAGCTACTCTGGCAGTTCTAGCTCTCGCTCATACAGTGGTGGTGGTTATAGCGGTGGTGGCTCCCGTGGTGGTGGCTTCAGCGGCGGAGGCGGCGGCTCCCGTGGTGGAGGCGGTGGCGGTGGACGTTCACGCTAATTAATGGATAATGAATAATGGATAATGAATATAGCTATGAATAAGAAAATTTCATTGGTTGTATGGAGCCTGCTGTTATTGGCAGGCTCTGCAGCCGCTCAGACAGTATATGATGGAGCAAAGTTCATCGACAAGGACTTGAACGGTACAGCGCGTTTCGTGAGTATGGGTGGTGCTATGAGTGCATTGGGTGGTGACATCTCAACGATGAATACCAATCCAGCAGGTATCGGTATCTTCCGCAGTAGCGATATACAGACTACCTTTGGCCTGTCATCCTTCAACACTAAGAGTAATACACTTTCAGGTACATACAAGAACGATGATGTGCGAGGTGATTTCGATCAGATTGGATTTGTCTATTCCTCTAAGATTGGCAATTCAACCCCGCTGCGTTATGTCAACTTTGGTTTCAATTACCGTAGGGTGAAATCTTTCTTCAACAAGCAGAAGTTTGCTGGCGGTTTGGGTGATTTTACCCAGACACAGCAAATGGCTCAGCAGGCTTACGGCATCAATGCCGATGCATGGGAGAATGCTTTTAACAATAATGAGATTGGCTGGCTTTCTGCTATTGGCTACTATGGATTCGTGATTGATCCAGTAGAGACTCCTGCAGGTCAACCCCAAGAATATATCGGTATGTACGACCAGGGTAATGCCTTACTTGAAGTAGAGCAGCGTGGCCACTTAGACGAGTACAGTTTCAACGTAGCATTTAATGTTAACGACCGTGTGTATTTAGGTTTAACCTTAGGAGGCTATGACCTCAACTTCAAGAAATATACCTATTATGAAGAGGTTTATCCTGGCACTAATGGCGAGGGTTATGATCTCAGTAGTTGGAACCGTATTGTAGGTACAGGTGTTGACTTTAAGTTAGGTGCTATCTTCCGTCCATTTGAGGACTCTCCGTTCCGTTTTGGTTTGGCGATGCACACTCCAACATTCTTTAGTCTAGATTACAAGACCAGTGCGCAGCTCAAATCTTCTGTACAGGATCCTGATGGAATTGTTTACGACGCGACAGTGTCAACTGTAGATGAACTGCCTAATCATGGCGAGATGGTACGTCCATTCCATTTCCAGACCCCTTGGTTGTTCAATGTCAGTGTAGCTTCTACTGTAGGTAGCCAGTTCGCATTTGATGCTGAATACGAGTATCAGGACTATGGCTTCATGAAGTTCAAGGATGTGGATGGTTATAATGAGACCTTCGATTTCGAAAACTCTACCCGTGATATGATGAAGGCAGTGCATACTTTAAAGGTTGGTATGGAGTTTAAGCCTGTGCCTGAGTTTGGTCTCCGTGCAGGTTATAACTATCGCACGTCACTCTTCAATGACAATGCTTTTAAGGATTTGCCTTATTACTCTATCCAGACCGACACTGACTATGCCAACACGATGGATCGTCACACCGTCACTTTTGGTTTAGGCTATCGTGGCAGTTCGTTCTATGCTGACTTGGCGTACAAGTACGACACTTATAAGTCTAACTTGTATCCATTCGTTGTACAGGATGGCAATAAGATTTATCCATCTGCTAATACAGTTACTAAGTTAACGAACGAACGTCACCAAGTTCTATTAACGTTAGGATATAGATTTTAAAAAATTAAGGCTGCTCGATTGAGCAGCCTTAATTTTTAACTATTGGCATCATTCAGCCACGAAGCAGAACTTGCATCACTTGGCATGCGCCAGTCACCACGAGGACTGATAGCTATTGATCCGACCTTAGGACCATCTGGTAGGCATGAACGCTTGAACTGTTGGCTGAAGAAGCGACGACAGAAAGTCTGGAGCCATTTGCGGATGGTATCATCATCATACATGCAGGCAAAGCTACGTTGTGCCAACATGAAGATTTTAGACGGACTGAATCCACATCGCATGAAGTAATACAGGAAGAAGTCGTGCAACTCGTACGGACCCACCAGGTCTTCGGTCTTCTGCTTGATATTGCCTTGCTCGTCAGCTGGTATCAACTCAGGACTGATAGGCGTATCTACAATATCCAACAAGGTAGCCTTTGACAACTCATCGATATCATGCAATGCCACCCATTTTACGAGATGTATCACCAATGTCTTAGGGATGCTTCCATTCACGCCATACATTGACATATGGTCACCGTTATAGGTAGCCCAACCCAATGCCAGTTCAGACAAGTCACCAGTACCAATCACCAACCCATTCATCTGGTTAGCCACATCCATCAATATTTGCGTACGCTCACGTGCTTGTGAGTTCTCATATGTCACATCGTGGTTATTCACATCGTGACCAATGTCTTTGAAGTGCTGTATGCATGCATCCTTTATGCTTATCTCTCTGATGGTGACACCCAGACTCTTCATCAGGTTGATGGCATTGTTGTAGGTACGGTCAGTAGTGCCAAAGCCTGGCATAGTAATGCCCACAATGTCCTTTCGGTCACGATGCAACTTGTCGAAACAACGTACACACACCAATAAAGCAAGTGTAGAATCTAAGCCACCCGATATGCCCACAATAGCTGTCTGGGCATGGGTATGTATCAGTCGCTTTGCCAAACCAGCTACTTGGATAGAGAAAATTTCCTCACAACGATCATCCAGCATAGGACCTTGTGGTACAAACGGATGGGGATCGTATTCTCGTGTCAGTTCTATAGGCTTGTCGCTCGTACGTTCTATGGTTACACGCAGAGCCTCCTTGCCGATATACTGCCGCATACTGGTAGCAAAAGTGGTGTTCACGCGACGTTCACCACGGAGGAACTCCACGTCTATCTCACTTATCACCAGTTGTGGTTCCATCTCAAAGCGCTTGCTACGAGCCAGCAGCTTACCATTCTCATAAACAAGCGCATTACCTGAATATACCACATCAGTGGTGGATTCACCAAAGCCACAAGAACTATAAACATAGCCAGACATGCTGCGTGCACTCTGCTGACTGAGCAACTGACAGAGGTAGTCGTGCTTGCCGATACTTTCGTCAGTAGCAGAGAGGTTACAGATAATATCAGCACCCTTTAGTGTCAATATCGAACTGGTAGGGATAGGAGCCCATACATCCTCGCAAATTTCTACACCAAAGATGGCTTTAGGGGTTTCAAACAACATGTCGTGTGTCACTGGTACCAACTGGCCACACAAGCGTACATTATCCTGTTTAATCATATCGCCAGAGGTGAACCAGCGCATCTCATAAAATTCCTTATAGTTAGGCAGATAATACTTAGGCACGACGCCTAATACCTTGCCATGTTGAATTACAGCAGCTGCATTCAACAGCATACCATGTACTGATACTGGCAATCCGATGATGGAGATAATATCCATCTGACGGGTGTTCTGCATAATTTGCAACAAGCCTTGCTCAGCCTCGTCAAGCAACAGTTGCTGTGCAAACAAGTCGCCACAGGTATAGGCTGTCAGAGCCAATTCAGGGAAGGTGATAATCTCCACGCCCTTGTCATTGGCCTCTACTATCTGCTTCTCAATTTCTGCGGCGTTATACATACAATCGGCTACCCTAACACCAGGTATGGCAGCCGCCACTTTAACATATCCGTAGTTCATAGTAACAAGATTTATTTCCACAAAATTAGTTAAATAGTTTCAGCAATACAAATCTTTTCATATCTTTGTAAAAAGATATCAAATAAAAGTGTAACTAATTTATTTAATCTGTATTTTATGAAAAAGTTTAGATGTACTGTATGCGGTTATATCCATGAAGGTGATGAGGCTCCTGAACGTTGTCCACAATGCAAGGCACCACAATCAAAATTCGTTGAGGTAGTTGAGCAAGAAGGTGCTCCTTTGGCATTTGCCGATGAGCATGTGATTGGCGTAGCCAAGGGCGTAGATGAAGAAATCTACAAGGGTTTGGTAGATAATTTCAATGGTGAATGCTCAGAGGTAGGTATGTATCTGGCCATGAGCCGTCAGGCTGATCGTGAAGGTTATCCTGAAATTGCAGAAGCTTTCAAGCGTTATGCTTTCGAGGAGGCAGACCATGCTTCTCGCTTTGCTGAGTTGTTGGGTGAGGTAGTTTGGGACACCAAGACCAATGTTTACAAGCGTATGATGGCTGAGCAGGGCGCTTGCGAGGGCAAGATGATGATTGCTCGTAAGGCCAAGGCGCTCAATCTGGATGCTATTCACGACACAGTTCATGAAATGGCGAAGGATGAAGCTCGTCATGGCAAGGGCTTTGAAGGCCTTTACAATCGCTACTTTAAGAATGAATAATGAATAATTGATAATGGTAAATTAAGGCTGCATTTCTGCAGCCTTAATTTATAGAATATTTCTTAGAAAGTTTTCTGAATTCAGAAGACTTGAGGTAGGTTTCCAGCCATGCATTAATAGAGTCGCGTAGGACAGGCGACTCCTTCCTCATTCCCCAGGCATAGAACTGACTAAAGCCAATAGGAATGGAGATGTCGATATTCGGCAAACTATCAATAGCCATAACAGCAATGCGACGGTCACAGACAGCATAGTCAATATCAGCATGCGCTACAAGAGCAATCAGCTGTTCAGCCCCATAGCGCTCTATAGTATTTACATAAATCGTATCCCCAATTTCCTCCATCAGGTTGTTGATACGAAGAATGGCAGGCGAATTCTTCACTATATGCAGCGTCTTACCCCCTAACATTACCTGACTGGTGATGAATTTGGCAGAGTCCTCGGCATTCAATGGTTTTCGTTGCACCAATACTTGGTTACTACGAGTAATAGGCCGAGAGAACAACAACGAGTCATCCCGTCCACTCGTAACAGGAATGCCATCCGCTATCAAGTCATAACGTCCCTCAAGCAGCCCCTGTAAGCGCCTTGTCATACTCATTTCGGGCGATACCTGCAACGCCAAATCATGATCTTGGGCAAACGCCTCTACCAGTTCTAGATAGAACCCCTCAATAGAGTCAGTACCCTCTGTTAGGGAGATGTCATTATACTCCATGGTAACACGTAAAGTATCACTGGCTACAATCTCTTTATAATCACGTAGCATAGGTGTTTCCACCTTGGTCTCAAAGAAGAACAGGCGGTACAAGACGATAGCACCTATTCCTATCGCTACATATCGCCACCATTGTTTAGTCATAGAAGTTCCAGGAAACGCCAAACTTTAATAGGCGAGGGTTGATAGGGTAGTGCGGCGCATAGAAATACCTGCGGCTACCCATACCTTCGTTCACATGATAGAGTTGTACGAAGAAACGAGTGCGCTTCAACTGCAGGTTAGCATATACATTCACCACAGGATAGTTGCCAATCTTGACGCGGTGATCCCCATCTTGCAAGTGGAACTGTTGCAGGCCAGGAGCGTAATCAGGAGCGTAGTATTCGCTAAAGTAACGTACATCAGCGCCTAACTGCACGTTCAGCACCTTCTTGGCAATCTTGGTCAGGATGTATAAGTTGTGATAGAGGTTCCAAGTTGGCAACGGAAGTACATCACCGCTACTCTTCTGCCAAGTTATCTCATTGTCCAAGTGGAAGATACCAAAGTGGAAGTTCTGCGTCAATGTAGCATTTGCTACCTTGACAGACTCACCAGCCTGTTGTGGCAATGCTTGACTGTTCAGGTACGTATAATGCTTGATATTCTCAATGCCAGCCTTGAGGTTTGTGCCAGTAAGTGGAAAATCTATCTCACCTTCCACCCTTACACGCATCTCCTTGTCAAAGTCCTCGTTGTCCCAATGGTAGTGATTAGATACATAGTGCCTCATGTAGAAAGAAGGCAAGGTGTTACGCACATAGGCGTGTGCTTTCACCCTTAAAGTGTCCTTACCCAATCTCACGTTTACATCCGCTGTACCATCCAGTTTGAACTGTCCGGCAGCAATACCCGCCAGGCCTATTTCACCATTTATATTATAATGTAAAAGATGACCCTCGCGTTTAGCTAACTCACCACCTAAATATAACTCTTGCTCAGTATATTTGATGTTACGGGGATGCTCCAGCGTAGCATCAGGATTCATTAGTGTATAGCGATTGTATTGGTGTGATAGATAGGCTGTTAGTCCTGCTTTAGCATACTTGTTGAAACCCTCTAGCAATGCGATGCCAAATACATTTCTCATGCTCAACTTTACAGTATAGTCAGCCGTCTCTGTGAGATTCAATAGGGCAGGGGGCAGCGAGTCCAAGTCTTGTGAGTAGAAACTGTGTCGCGAGCGTTCCAACTTGAACGTATGGATAAAACTTGTCACAGGCACCAACTCCTCACGACGGATGGTATCTTTAGGCACTACAGGAGGCAGCGAGTCATTAACCATTTCCTCCTCTGATTGACTCAGAATGTTACCACGTCTTGGGTTATTATCAGGCTTGTCCACCAGTTCAATCACCTCACGCGTAAATCCTAAGCGGTAGCGATGCGTCAGGAAGATAGACATATTATGGTTACGGTTCGAAGTGCCCTCCAAGCGTACGGGAATGTTGTTAGATTCATAAGTCTTGCTTCCCTCAGCCTTCTTTTCCGGGTTGGTGATATACTCGTCATCCGTTATACCACCATTCTCGTTCTGCTTGAAGTAGAAATTGTTATATACGGCATGCATCTGATAATGCTTGCCCATATAAGAGGCAAACACAGCAGCGTTGAAGTTCGATGTAGCTTGGTTGGCATAGTATCCACGCCCATATTGATAGTCGAAGTTAAAACCAAACGCAAAGCGACGGTTGACGTTCATTGAGAAGTAAGCCTTGAAACGGTCCTCACCTGTAATTTTGTTACCGTTAGGCCAGTACGATAGATTAGTGTATGGGATATTACTATTCGTAAAAATCATTTGGTCACTACGCCTGTAAAAGCCCGTCAACGGCTCCAAGAACATTGTAGGTGCTGTGTCATACTGCCTGTCAGCCCAAATATGCGACAATCGAGGAGCTCCCATGTTGCCTAATATACTGTAGTGCCCAGTCATTCCTTCCTCCATATTCATATTTTGGAAGTTCAGCGCCACGGTATCCACCTCAGTCATAATCTGGTTACCCAATATCTCACTTACCCGCCACTGGTACAACTTTGGTGGTGCCGTTTCAATCTCTGTGCTATCATTCGTAAAACTGTCTGGCTGCATGTTTGGGTCGATTTGGTTACCATAAGCGTCTCGCCCGTTATTATACGTATTCCGGTTATTGCCAATAGTATTCTGTGCCAGCATGTTCACGCAGCAGGCAAAACAAAAAACAAGTATGAAGAATCTTTTATTCATTCTCCATTATCAATTCTCTATTATCAATTAACGATTGGTAAATCGTATAATAAACTCCATCACTTTAATGAAAATAGCAGTGCCACAAACATATATAAAAGTGCGGAAGTCAGCTACATAATACAAAATCACACTAGCAATTGCCAGTACAATAAAGATTATGTTCATGTAATACCTAAGTTTATCT